>Ga0308019_10001273_pt1 | contig 15549 bp, 19 predicted proteins | sample Neamet284_FD_203135 | JGI IMG/M metagenome (GOLD analysis project Ga0308019, IMG submission 203135) | Marine microbial communities from water near the shore, Antarctic Ocean - #284 | ecosystem: Environmental > Aquatic > Marine > Unclassified | place: Southern Ocean | collected 2014-10-01 | reverse complement strand
AATTCTGGGTAATTTTACAAATTAATAAATAAAGGATTAAAAAATGAAAAAATTTGATGAATTAATGAAGGTTTCCAATGAAATAACAAATATCTCGGTAGACGAAGCTAAAGAAAAATTAAATGATCCAAATGTTCAATTTATAGATGTCAGAGATAAAAGTAGTTTTTGCACAGAAACGATAGGTAATGCAATTAATTTAGAAAGAGGTTTGCTGGAATTTTATTTAGCAGACGGCAGTCCTTTAGAAAATGAAATGTTTAAAAATAATCCAGATAAAGAATATGTTGTATTTTGTGGACTTGGCGGTCAAAGTACTCTTGCAACAAAAACAATGAAGTATATGGGAATAAAAAACGTAAAAAATATGACTGGTGGAATGGCTGCCTGGAAAGAGAAAAAATAAACTGTGAAGGTCTATTTTAATAATTCATGTAATATTTGTCGAGCAGAAATAAATTTATATAAAAAGCAAAATATTGAAGACATAGAGTGGGTTGATATTACAGGTAATAAGACTGCTGAAATAGAAACTCAAAAAGATGATAAATCTCTTTTGCGTAGACTGCATATTAAAGATGGAGAAAAATTAATTAGTGGCGCAGAAGCTTTTTTATTAGTTTGGAAAAAAATTCCTAAATATAAATTTCTCTACAATTTTTTTAAAACTCCAATAATTTTTAGTTTGTTTTCATTTTTTTATGAAATTGCTGCTTTTTTTTTATATCATAAAAATAAGAAACAGCTTTCAAAATAAGTTTTTTACTATTGAGTAATGATATTTATTAATTTATGTTTTCTGTATGAGAATCTTTAGGTTTTTAATTGTATTTTTTTTAATCCACAGTTTTTTTTTACCAGCTCAATCATCTCAAGAAAAAGCTCTTGATGAGTTATTTAATCAATTAAAAAACGTCAATAATTTTAAAACAGCAAAACTATTAGAAAAAAAAATATGGTCCATCTGGAATAAGCACCCTAATGATGTTAAATTAACTGAAAAGTTGGAATTTGGAACAGAACTTATGGATTATGGAAGCTATGATTATGCTCTAAAAGTTTTTGATAATATCCTTAACACTGATCCTGGATGGTCCGAGGCTTGGAATAAAAGAGCAACATTATTTTTCTTACTAAATCGTCATGCTGAATCTCTAAGTGATATTGAGAGAGTTTTAGATATTGAATCTAGACACTTTGGAGCATTATCTGGACAAGCAAGAATTTTTATAAAACTTCAAGAATATGAAAAAGCTATTTTAAGTTTAAAAAAGGCTCTAGTATTTTATCCTTCATTTAAAAGTGGTGGGCTGATACCAGAAATCAAAAGACTAATTAAAGAAGATAGCATTTAATTTAATCTTTTTTGGCTCTTTTTCTTGAAATTAATTGAGTTAATGAGTCTACCATTAGATCAGAAGCTTTGAATATTTCATTTGTTTTAAACTCATAAGAAGAGTTTTTTTCTGGATTTGCTTTATCTTCAATAACTATTCCTTCGTCTGGTGAATTATTTTTTATATAAATCAAAAGTAACCATTCTTCATCTGCTGTTTCATCCCACTTAATAAAAATTTCCCCAGTTTCAAACCTTCGGTCAATACATCTAAAAATAGACATATGTCTTGTCACATGTCGTTTATTAAGTTGAAAAACTAAACTACTAGCACTTCTATAAAAACTTTCTAATGAAAGTTCAATTTTCTCTCTTGCAGCTATATATTCTTTTTCTTTCCGCAATAAAGTTTCTCTATCTTCATCACCTACTATTTTAACTCCTAGAGCTTCCACTCTTTCTCTTATTTTTTGATCTCTTATGATTCTATATTTATCTTTTAATTTTTCTATTCTCTGCTGGAGTCCAGCATAATCTTCTCTTTTTTCTTTTAGAGAAATTTTTTCTAAGTTTTCAATCTCCTTGACCTCTCTTATCCTGAATTTTTCTATTTGTTTTTCTAATTGCAATTGTCTTAAAAATTGCTTTTGTCTTTCAGCTTGTTCAATTCTAAGTAAAGCTTGTTCTTTGCGTAAGAATAATTTTATATCTTTTGCTCTTTCTTTTTCTAATTTAAACTCTTCTTTTAAAGCTTTTTCTTTGAGCTTAGTTTGTAGCTCCACTTCTTGTATATTCATCTTCTGTGTTAATATTCTTTCTTTTTCTCTTTTATCAATCTCATCTAACTTTATTTTTCTTTTGTCCTCTGCTTTCAATATCTTGTATTCCAATATCATATTTGCAATGCTATCAAAAAATGCTTGAAAATATTTTTCTAGGTTAAAATCGATTTTAAAATTAAAATTTGGTTTTAATAAATGCTGAAGTTCAATTATTCTTGATATTGGACTTGCTCTTTTTTTAATTATTTTTTTTGTATTCGTATTTTTTTTGATCTGCTTTTTTGGAGCTGATTTTTTTTTAACCTGCTTTTTTGGAGCTGATTTTTTTTTAACCTGCTTTTTTGGAGCTGATTTTTTTTTAACCTGCTTTTTTGGAGCTGATTTTTTTTTAACCTGCTTTTTTGGAGCTGATTTTTTTTTTGTGGGTTTTTTTTTTATTTTTTTCATACTTAAAGAGCATATGATTTATCAATTTATTATTGATAAATATAGTCTCTTGTAGTCGGTGTAGATGTATAATTCTTTGTTAATTGGAACTGATACACAACTTGGTCGCCCCATTTAAAAGCAACTTCACACCCAGCTAGGTAGAATTCCCACATTCTAAAAAATCTTTCATCAAACATTTTGATAATTTTTTCTTTGTTTTTTATGCAGTTTTCTTTCCAATGTCTTAATGTATGTGAATAATGAAGCTTGAGCACCTCAATATCAGATACTATTAACCCTGCTTTTTCTATTGGTGTAGTTACCTCACTCAAACTAGGTGTATATCCACCTGGAAAAATATATTTAGTTACCCATGGATGTGGGTCTCTTGGTGGATTAACTGAGCCTATGGTATGTATTAAAGAAATACCATCATCATTTAGTAATTTATTAATTGTTTTAAAAAACTTCTTATAAAATTTTCTACCTACGTGCTCAAACATTCCAATACTTACAATTCTATCAAATTTTTCATTTAATTCTCGATAATCTATAAGCTTAAATGTGACCTGATTTTCCATGTTAAGTTCATTGACTGTCTTCACACAATAATCAAATTGTCTTTTTGATAAAGTTATTCCTATTACTTCACAATTTTTACTTTTTGCAATCTCGATAGCCAATGATCCCCATCCACATCCAATATCAAGAACTTTCTGATCTGGCTTTATATTTAGTTTTTTTATTATATGCTTTATCTTATTATTTTGAGCAGTTTCTAAAGTATCATTTTCATTTTTAAAGTATCCACATGAGTATTGTCTTTTGGGATCTAAAAATAAATCATATAATTCATCTGAAAGGTCATAATGATGAGCAACATTCATTTTAGATTTTTTAATAAAGTTAAAATTTGTCAAATATCTATATGAACCACTCAGTTTATTTATTAATCTACTAAAAAAATTTAATTCTTTTCTTCCAATATTCATAAGCGCAAGATCTAAAAAGTCTGTAAGAGTGCCATTCTCAATTAAAATATCTCCATTAGAATATGCTTCTCCAAAGTATAAATCAGGGCGAAATAGTAATTTGTAGTGAAGTTTTCTATTTAAAATCCTAATTGTAATAGGTTTTTTTTTTTCTGGCAAACCTATGATGTGTTTTCTTGAATCTGCATCAACCAATATAAATCCATCTTTTTTAAATAGTTTATTTAAAAATCTTGCAAGTTGCATTTAAGCTGCCTTTAAAGATCCTAACTTAAAATTAAGTTTATTAAGATCTTCTATCAATTGTTGTTTATCTTTTTTACTTAAGAGACTAACTGGTGGTAAAACATTTTTATAAATTTCATTTTCATCAGACATAAATGAATGCAGTCCTGATATTAAATTAAATTTTTCAAAGGTATTTCTAACCTTACATAGTATTTCATTTGTAGTTTGTTGTTTTTTTTCAATAAAGTCATCATAAACTTTTCTTGATAAGCCACCTGTAACGTTGCATGTTGCCGTTATGATGCCGTCACAACCCAACTCCAGACCTTTTAATAGTTTTGATTCAGACCCCGGCAATACAGAAAAATTTTCTATTTTTAATTTTTCATATAGATTGTACGAACTATCTTTAATACCCACAATTTGTTTGGGAAACTTTTTTACAAGTTCAACAACACATTCAAGGCTAAATTTATAACCGCATAACTTTTCAAAGTTATATAAAATAATTTTACTACTAGGTACTGCATGGACTACTCTTGAATAAAATTCGATTACTTCTTTATCTCCATATTTATAGTACGCAGGAGGCATTATCAAAAAATCATTAAAATTTAAAGATATAGCTACCTTCATTAAGTTAATAGTTTCATTCAATGAATTAAGCCCTGTTCCTATTAAACATTTATCCTTATGATGGCTTAAAGATAGTTTATTTAATAAACTAATTTTTTCACTTACTGGGATCAATTGAGCTTGTCCTGTGCTACCAAAAATTGCTACTCCATGACAGCCTTGATCTATTATCTTTTCTGCATGGCCAATAGTTTTTTCAATATTTAGGCTTAAGTCATTGTTAAATAATGACATTGATGCCGCATAAATGCCTTTAATTTTGCTCATGTTTAAAACTTATATAAAATTAAAATTTAGTAAAGATGATAAAATAAAAAATGAAAATTTTAGCTGTACAAAACAGAATGGGGATTGGTGATATGGTAATTTTTTTACCATTTATAGAGGCTATTTCAAAAAAATTTAACCTACCAGTTAGTATTCTTGTGAAAGAAAATTCAAAAGCAACACAGTTTCTAAAAGATAATGTAGCTATAGATAAGATAATTATTTTAGAACGAGATAATAAAGATAAAAATGGGCATCATGATGGAATTGTTGGAACGTATAATTTATCAAAAGATCTAAAAAAGTATGATTTTGATAAAATTTTTATTTTTAATTCATCTCTTAGGTTTAACTTAATTGCTAGATTTGCCGGTATCAGAGATATTTATCAATACCCTTTATTTCAAAAAAAAAATCAACATATAATTAATACTGCTAAAAAATTTATAAAAAAAGAACTAGAGTTAGAAGTTGAAAGTGACCCTAAGATTTTCATAAACGATCAATTAATTAAAGATGCCAAATCAAGATATAAAATAGATAATAAAGAAATAAATGTCTTATTAGGAATTGGTGGCTCAGGACCAACCAAAAGAGTACCTGCTAAAATTTTTATTGAATTTATGGATTTGGCTACTCAGAAATATAAATGTAGATTTTTTTTAGCAACAGGAAAAAATACTGAAGAACAAAAAATTTTATATGAGATTCTTAATTCCAGCTATAAGGATAAATGTTTTGCATTAGATAATTTGCAAATAAATGAGATATTACCCATAATAAAAAATTGTAATATTGCAATTTGTAACGATTCTAGTTTTAGTCATCTCTCTTCTGGATTGGGTGTTAAGACAATTGTTTTAATATCAGATACGCCACTACTATATGGAAATTATAGCCCTAGAATGTATCCAATTATTCCGGATGGAAAAGATTTTGTAACACATGATACTCATGGAAAAGACAAAATTAATCCAAATAAAATTTTTAAACAATTAAATAATATTTTAGACTAGGAAATATTATTTAGAATAACGTCTTTAGCTTCATTTACGATTGTGGACAATCTTCCAGTTTCTGGAGAAATATCAGGGTGGATTTTTTTTTGAATATTAACATGTGCTTTGCTAACTTCTTCTATTGTTATTTTTTTATTTATATCAAGGTTTAGAATTTTGTAGGCCTCCTCTAAGGATAAGGTTGATGAGTTTTTTATGTTCTGATTATGATTAAATGAAAACCTTCCAGATCTTCTTAATGTTTGAATAACTCTAAATAATCCAATCAACTGAAAAATGGAAAAACCTTTTAATTTAACTATAGCTAGACTTAATAGAGTTAATGGTAAACTCAGTAGAAACTTTCCCCCAAAAGCTAATAGAATAGCAAGGCCTAATAATCCAAAAAAAAATATTTTTCTTATATTTTTTGATATTTTTTTTGAAGATATATCTACTACTAATCTTAATAAGCAATAAATAATTCCAAAAATAATTAGTGTATAAATGATAATATTCATATATTTGTTTTCTACCTATGAAAATACCACAACTTATAAAAAAATCAGAAATAAAAACATGTCATAACTCTAGCTGGGAAGATAATTATAGCTGGATACATCAAGATGATATATTGGAAGTTTTAAAAGATAGTAAAAAATTAAATCCTGAAGTTAGAAAATACTTAGAGGAAGAAAATTCCTATACAGATTTTCACTTATCAGATACTAAAAATATTCAAAAAAAGCTATTTAATGAGATTAAAGGGAGAATAAAACTAGATGACGAATCTCTACCTTTCAAAGATTTTGATTATGAATATTGGACAAAAACAACTGCTAAAGGGAATTACTCTATTAAATTAAGAAAAAAAATTGGAACTAATAATATTGAAGAAATCTGGAATGGTGACAAAGAAAAAGAAAAACTCAATGTTGAGTATTTTGGTGTTGGTGACTTAGAGGTTAGTTTCAATGATAAATATTTGGGATATTCTTTAGATACCAAAGGCTCTGAATACTACACAATATATATTAGAAATATTGATACAAAAAAATTAGTTACTGAAAAAATTGAAGAAACATCAGGAAGTATAACTTTTAGTTTAGATGATAAGTATATTTTTTACTCAAAATTAGATGAAAATCACAGACCAAGAAAAATTTATAGACATAAATTGGGAACAAGTACTAAAGAGGATAAATTAATTTTTGAAGAAAAAAGTAAAGCATTCACAGTTGGAATTGGTTTAAGTTCAGATGATAAATATTTTTTCATTAACACTTCTGATCATAATACCTCCGAACAATATTATTTTAGTGTTACTGAAAAAGAACCAAAACCTAAATTAATAAAAAAAAGAAAAAAAGGAATTCTTTATTCTGTTAATTCTTGGGATGGAAAATTTTATAACCACACAAACAAAGATGCTGAAGATTTTAAAATAGATATAACTGATAATTTAGAAAAACCAGACTGGAAAACCTTTATAGCAGCGAAAGAAGAAGTTTTAATCGGTGGTCTAACATTTTTAAAAAATTGGATTATAAGATCGGAAACTTCAGATGCTTTAGATAAGTTATTTGTAAAGAATATAACAACTGAAAAAGAAGAAGAGTTAATTTTTTCAGATGAAGCCGTATACGTTCCTGGTGCTTCTTTGTTGCAAAGAGATAAAAATACAGATGAAATATATTTAAGCTATTCGTCACCAAAAACGCAATCCAGAGTTTATTCATACAACCTTAATTCAAAAGAAAAGAAATTAGTTAAAGAACAGGAAATTCCTTCAGGTCATAAACCTGATGACTATATTGTTGAAAGAGTTGATTGTAAGTCACATGATGGGAGATTAGTACCTCTTACAATCACAAGACATAAAAATACCAGATTGGATGGAACTGCTCATTTATTGCTCTATGGTTATGGTTCATACGGTAGCTCAATGAGTCCTGGTTTTTCCACTACAAGATTAAGTTTAATAAATAGAGATATTATCTGGGTGACAGCACATATTAGAGGTGGAATGGAAAGAGGAATGAAATGGTGGAAAGAAGGAAAGCTACTCAATAAAAAAAATACATTTGAAGATTACATTGCTTCTGCAAAATATTTAATTGAAAATAAATATACCTCAAAAAATAAAATAATAGGAATGGGTGGTTCTGCTGGTGGTCTTCTTATGGGAGCGGCTGTTAATCAGGCACCGGAGTTATTTTTAGGAATAATAATGGCCGTACCCTTTGTAGACTCTTTAACAACTAATTTAGATCATTCCCTACCTTTAACGGTCGGTGAGTTTGATGAATTTGGAAATGCAAAAGATAAAAAAGATCACTTTGATTATATTTTCTCTTATGCTCCCTATAATAATATAAAAAAAATGGATTACCCACATATGCTCATTACAACAAGCTTAAGTGATAATAGAGTATTATTTGATGAACCTGTAAAATTTACTGCCAAACTTAGAGAGTATAAAACTGACAATAATATATTACTTTTAAAGACTGAAATGAATGCAGGTCATGGTGGAAAATCTGGAAGAGATGGGGCTATAGAAGAAATAGCTCTAGACTATGCTTTTGCATTAAAGATTTCTAAAAAAATTTAATCGATATTAAAAACAACCGTTTGATACAAAGCCAATTACGACAGAGTTTGAATCTATTTCAAACCTTCTCTCACAAGGAATTCCATATTTTTTTGTATTATAAATAAATTGTAGATTTCCTTTTTCATTTTTAAAATCCTCATCAGGTTTACCTAAATTCATTTGTAAATTACTTGAAGTTTTTCCAATATATTGGCTTAAGTTTGCATTTTCTTTTTCAACAATTGAGTCCGTTTTTTGCTTAATTGTTTGGCATCCAAAAATGAAGGCTGAAAAAAATGAAATAATAAAAATTGTTTTTAATTTTTTCATAATTGAACCCTAACATTCAAAATGTAGCTTAAATATAAACTTATAAGTTGAATTATGTTGATAAGCTTACCTTTTTAAGAGTATTTGACTCAATAATCTAATATTGATCAATTTCAATCTTAGGAGGATCAATGTTAGAAAACTATTTTAACTACAAACAACATAAGACAAGTTTTAAAACAGAAGTAATAGCTGGCGTAACAACATTTTTAACAATGGCCTACATTATGTTTTTAAATCCATTTATATTATCAGGCGAATTTGCTGGACCAGAAAAGGGTTTCTTTGATTTTGGAGCAGTATTCACAGCAACAATCGTTGCAACTGCACTTGCTTGCTTCATAATGGCATTTTATGGAAAAACATGGCCTATAGGCTTAGCACCAGGCATGGGTATCAATGCTTTTGTTGCATTTGGAGTTGTTGGTGGAATGGGCTACACACCACAAGCAGCACTTGGTGCGGTATTGGTTGCTGGTATTTTATTCTTAATTATTTCATTAACACCAATCAGAGCATGGTTAATTAACTCCATTCCAAAAAGTTTAAAACTTGGAATAGGAGCCGGTATTGGATTATTTTTAGCAATTATTGGTTTAGAAATTATGGGTGTTGTTGCCGCACATCCAGTAACTCTTGTCACAATAGGAGATATGAAAAATCCTTTAATTTTACTCGCCTGTTTAGCTTTTGTTTCAATGATAGTTATGGAAAAGCTTAATATTAAAGGAAATATTATTATTGGAATTATTTTTTTTAGTATCATTGCTTGGACAACAGGACTTGCAAAATTTAATGGCATAGTTGGAAGTATTCCTCCGATGACTTACCTATTTGATTTTGATCTTACAGCTGCATTGACCGCTGGAATGTCTACAGTAATATTTACATTATTATTTATAGATTTTTTTGATACAGCAGGAACTCTAACTTCAGTTGCGAACGTTGCTGGAAAAGTTGATAACAATGGAAAAGTCAAAGATATTGAAAAAGCAATGATGGCTGATAGTGTTGGAACTGTAGCTGGTGCATTGATGGGTACAACAACTGTAACTAGTTATGTTGAATCTGGTGCTGGTGTAAAAGCAGGTGGAAGAACTGGTATGACTTCTTTAACGATTGGAGTTTTATTTTTAGCATGTTTATTCCTGTCACCTCTAGCAACGAGCTTACCAAAAGAAATAGATGGAGCTGCACTTCTATATGTTTCAGTTTTATTCGTAAGAAATATTGTTGATATTGAATGGGATGATATTGCAGAATCTGCTCCAGCTGTACTTGCTATGATTGCTATGCCATTAACTTATAGTATCAGCAATGGTATCGCTCTAGCCTTTATTGCTTATGCCTTGATTAGACTATTTACTGGTAAATTTTCAACTACCTCACCTGCGATATGGGTGATCGCAATACTTAGTGTTATGAGTTTTGTTGTTGCTTAACAAATAATTTATAGGGCTGGAAAAAAATCTAGCCCTATTTATTTCTCTTAATTATTTCTTCTATAGATATCTCTTCGTAATGTTCAGTTGGTTGAACAATCCATGGGTCTGAATCTAACTTTACTGGACAAAAATCTGGCTCAAAAGAAGATGATTTTTTTTTCCATAAACATGCTGTTTTGACTTCTTTTATATAATTTTTTGTAGGTTCGTAATTTTTTAACCATTCAATGCTTTTATTTAAAGTTAATCCAGTATCAGATAGATCATCTACTAATAACACTTTATCAAAATCTTTATTTTCAGCTAAAGAGCTGATTTCTCTAGCAAACATTAATTTACCTTGTTTATCTTCAATGCCATCTCCAGCGTAACTTTGAATGACAATGTAGGCTATTGGTAGTCTTAAAACTCTAGAAAGAATATCCAGTATAGGGGCTGCACCCCTCATAATACCAACCAATACAGTTGGTTTGTAGTTATTATGAATTTCTATTGCTAATTTTTCAACAATTTTTGTATATTCGTCAAATGTAATAATTAATTTTTCTGCCATAAAATTTTTTATCATATAAATATAAATAAAAAAGAATAAAAATTATGAAAATATTTGATTGCTTCATGTATTTTGATGAAGATGTTGTCTTAGATGTGAGGCTTAATTTTTTAGATAAGTTTGTTGATAAATTTATTATAATTGAATCTGAATACAATCACAAAGGAGAGAGAAGAACACCTCTGTTTAATATGGATAAATTTAAAAAATTTAAACATAAAATTAAATACATCTTAACAAATGATCTTCCCTTGGGAATAGAAAAAATAAATGTGGCAGATGGCGAAAAAGAAATATACAGAAAATCAATCTTCAATGCTTGGAAAAGAGAAAACCTTCAAAGAAATCAAATTCAAAGAGGACTAACAGAAGCAAATAAAGAAGATTGGATTATTATTTCAGATCTGGATGAAATACCTAATTTATCTCAAATCAATTTAAAAGACACACAAGATAGTTTAATATTTTTTAAACAAAACATGATGTACTACAAGTTTAATTTAAAACTAGAAAATTATACTTGGGTTGGAAGCAAGGCATGCAAAATGAAAAGGCTAATATCTCCACAGTGGATAAGAGATATAAAAGATAGAAAATACAGCTGGTGGAGATTTGATACTTACTTTTCTAAAAAAAAATATAGTAATATTTTGTTTGTAGAACACGGTGGCTGGCATTTTTCTTACCTAAAAAGCCCAAAAGATATTGAAAAAAAACTAAAATCTTACCTTCACCACATAGATTATGACTTGAACCCTGTTGGTGAAAAAGGTATTCAGGAAATGATTAATAACAAGAGGACAATTTATAATATAAAAGCCGATCAAAAAGAAAATAAATTTGATGGATCAAATAAACTAAACAAAATTAATATTAATTTACTCCCACTATATATTTTAGAAAATAAAGATAAACTTAGAGATTGGATTGAGGAATAGTGAAGGGATATTGGATAGCGCTATACAGAAAAATTGATAGTGCAGAGAATTTAAAAAATTATTCTGCTGTAGTAACTCCTATCATAAAAAGTTTTGGTGGTAAGCCACTAGTTAGAGGTGGAGAATACCAGCATTTAGAAGGTGAAGAATTTTCAAGAACTGTGATTTGGGAATTTCCAAGTTATGAAACTGCCATAGAGTGTCATGAATCAAAAGAATACCAAGATGGCTGGGCATTAGCCAAAGGTACTACTGAAAGAAATTTGCAGATTATTCATGGTTTTAATATTGAATAGGTTCTGGATCTATACTTCTCCATAGATACCAAGTTGCAACTGAGCAATAAGGAGAAAATCTTTTATTTAATAATTTGACATAAGATTCCGGTGGTAGATATTTTTTTTTATAATTTTTTGAAATTCCTCTTAAAAGACCAATATCTTGTATAGGCCAAATATTTGAACGATTATAAGTAAATAATAAAATCATTTCAGCAGACCATCTACCAATTTGTCTTAATTGAGATAAATAAATAATAGCATCTTCATCAGACATTTTAGGAATTAACCTAGGTTTAAATGTTTTATCTAATGTTTGTTTAGCTAAACTTTTTATTCCTTTAACTTTTTGTCTAGTCAGTCCACAGCTTTTAAGTTCAGCTGAAGGTATTTTAGATATAGTCTTTGCATTAATTTTATTTTTACATTTCTTTTTAAACCTTAAAAAAACTGAGTTCGCTGCTGCAACGCTAATTTGCTGCCCAATGATACTTTTACATAATGAAAAAAAAATATCTTTTCTGGTGGTGAGAATAGCTTCCGATGGTGATTTATATTTATTAATCAATAAAGCCATTACTTTATCTTTTTTAGATAGATATTTTTTTGCAGTATTCCAATATTTTGGTTTTTTACTCATGTCTAGTCGTAGATGGTATTTTTTGTTTATGGTAAATTTCTCTTCTAAAAATTATAAGAGAGGCAAAAACTACAAGGGATGCACCTATTAACGTTTTTACAGTGGGGATCTCATTCCAAATTAAATAACCAAAAATTATAGCAAATACCAAGGCTAGATATTTTAATGGAGCAACTAAAGATACTTCAGACAGTTTATAAGATTGCGTTAAAAATAAATTTGCAGAACCACCAGTTACTCCAATTAAAACTAAAAGAATAAAATCTTTAAAATTTGGCATTATCCAGCCCATAGGTATTGTGACTAAGCCTGCAATTGAAATTGTAATTGTAAAAAAAATTGAAATAAGCCATATAGGTTCTGTCGTAGATAGCTTTCTAATTGTAATAGTTACAAAAGCCATTCCAATACAAAATATTAATGGTAAAAAATAAAGATAGTTCATGCTTTTAATACCAGGCTCAGCAATTATAATAACCCCCAGAAATCCAATCAGGACTGCCAGCCACCTGAAAACCCCCACATTCTCACTTAGTAAGAAAATTGATAATACCGTAATAAATAATGGTGCCGCATATGACAGGCTTACAACGACAGCTAAAGGAAGTTCTCTTAATGCAATAACTATTGCGATTAAAGCCATTAAACCCATGAGGCACCTAAATAAATGTTCTTTAGGTCTATCAGTTGTGTAAAAAGTTTTTAATTTATTTTTGGGTATTAAAAAATAAGTTGGTAACAGTCCAAAAAAGCCCCTAAAAAACAATACTTCCCCTGCTGGATAGTCACTTGACCATTTTACAAGCAAATCCATAACAGAAAAGGTAGATACAGATAAAAACATGTACAAAAAACCTAATTGATTTTTACTTAGCATAGGAATAATTTGTAAATCAAATTAAACTATAATCAATGGAAATAGCAGTTTTAGGATTGGGATGTTTTTGGGGACCAGAAATTAAGTTCAGTAAACTCGAAGGAGTTATCAAGACTGAAGTTGGTTATTGTGGTGGTGAGAACAAGGAAACTACTTACAAAGAAGTATGCACTGGTAGCACAAATCATGCAGAAGTAGTTAAATTAGACTTTAATCCTAAGATTATTTCTTATGAAAAAATTTTAGACTTCTTTTTTGAAATTCATAACCCCACAACACTCAATTCACAAGGGCCAGATATTGGAACACAATACAGAAGTGAAATATTTTATTTAACCGATAAACAAAAAGAAATTGCTGAGAATGTCATAAAAAAAGTGAATTCAAATTTATCTGGTAAAGTTGTAACAAAAACTTCTTTATTAAAAAATTACTGCCCTGCAGAAGAATACCATCAGAAATATTTAGAAAAAAGATAAAATGTCATTAGTTGATACAGATTGGTTAAGAAAAAATTTAGATAAAGTAAAAATTATTGATTGCTCATGGCACATGCCACTAACAAAGAGAAGTGGTTTTAATGAATATCAAAAGATGCATATAGAAAATGCAATTTTTTTTGACTTAGATAAAAATTCTAAAACTGGTACTGATTTACCTCATATGCTAACTGAAATTAAATCATGGGAAAAAATTGTATCAAATATGGGAATTAAGAATGAGGATAAAATAATAATTTATGATAATTCTGATATAATTAGTTCTTGCAGATGCTGGTATAATTTTATTTATTTTGGGCACAATCCAAGATTAGTTCATGTGCTAGATGGTGGTTTAAAAAAATGGATTAGTGAAAAAAAACCAACATGTAATAATTTAACGGAAACTATTGGCTCTAATTACATGGCTAATGAAAAAAAAGAATTAGTAAAAAATAAAAAACAAATTGATGAAAATGTTACTATAAATAATTTTAAAGTTATTGATGCAAGAAGCAGGAAAAGATTTGAAGGCAAAGTTCCAGAACCAAGAAAAAGCTTAAGAAGTGGTTCTATAAAAAACTCATTTTGTCTGCCTTTTTCTGAGCTGATAAATGAAAATCATACATTTATCAGTGCAGATAAAATTCTTGAAAAATTTAAATTAACTAAATGTGAACTTAATGAAAATATTGTATTTACCTGTGGTTCTGGAGTCACCGCTTCAGTTTTGGCTCTTGCTTATTCCTTAATAGACATTAAATATATGCCCACAATCTACGACGGCTCATGGAGTGAGTATGGAAAAAATTAAAATATGAAAAGATCTACAAAAATTAAAACGGTAATCATTACATTTTTTTTGATAATTACACTGGTGATTATTGGAAGAACAATGATAGGTAATCATTTTAAGAAAAAATTTAGTAAAAGACCTCCTCCCGGAATTATTGTTAAAGAAGTTACTTACAAAAATTTTTCTGAGAACATTGAAAGTTTTGGGACAGCGGTCTCTAAAAGAACTGAGTCTTTCAGGATTAAGAGAGATAATTTAACCTCTGAATTAATACTTAAAGATTCTGTCAAAAAAGGAGCTTTAATTGTTAAACTTAAAGATAAAGATATTATTGCACCATTCGATGGTGTGCTTGGTTACAGGGGTATAACTGGAGACATTCTTGGGTCAGATAACTCAATTATTATAACGTTAGATGATAACTCAATTATTTACTCAGACTTAAAAATTCCAGAAACTTTTGCACCATTCATAAAAAAAGGTTTGTCTGTTAAAGCAAGATTCTCTGGAAATAAAAATAAGACTTACATTGGCAAGGTATATGCTGTCTCAAGTAGAATTAATGCTGAAACAAGAAGCTTACTTACAAGAGTTATAATTGAAAATGAAAATTCTGAATTAATACCTGGTTCTCTTATAGAAGTTGTTATTAATTATAATGAACGAAATTCACTTGGAATACCAGATACTAGTATGATGATAGAGGGCAATAAAATTTATGTCTATAAAATCACTAAAGACAAAATTGCAAATAAAACAGAGATAAAAATTGGAATAAGAGCAGATGGTTTTATTGAGGTTATCTCTGGTCTTAATGAGGGAGAAACTATTGTTGCCGAAGGATTAAAAAAAGTTAGGCCTAAAAGCAAAATAAAACCTATTAAAAAATAATGTTTATAACTGATGTAAGTATAAGAAGACCAGTTGTTGCGTGGGTAATGTCTCTTAT
>Ga0308019_10001272_pt1 | contig 15565 bp, 15 predicted proteins | sample Neamet284_FD_203135 | JGI IMG/M metagenome (GOLD analysis project Ga0308019, IMG submission 203135) | Marine microbial communities from water near the shore, Antarctic Ocean - #284 | ecosystem: Environmental > Aquatic > Marine > Unclassified | place: Southern Ocean | collected 2014-10-01 | reverse complement strand
TTGTTTTAGAAAGATCTATATAATATATAGAATCGTTATTATCTTTAAAAGTCGGTTCAATTACATTATTAATGTTGTTGCAATTTGCAGCTGCTGAAATTATTACAGTTCCAGGCGAAACGACCTCTTTGTCTTTGTACTTTTGTTTCATGGAAAGAGAATCCTTTCCTGTCGGTATATTGATTCCTAAATCAATAGCAAAATTAGAGCATGATTCTACAGCTTCGTACAGCCTAGCATCTTCGCCAGGATTATTACAAGGCCACATCCAATTAGCTGATAGTGTGACAGACTTAAGTCCTTTATCTAATGGAGCCCAAATGATATTAGTAAGCGCTTTTCCAATTGCATTTCTAGAGCCTGCGCTAGGATCAATTAAAGCTGAAATTGGGGAATGACCAATCGAAGTTGCAACTCCATTATTACCATTGTAGTCTAGTGCCATAACACCACAATTGTTAAGAGGAAGTTGTAAAGCTCCAACACACTGTTGTTTTGCTACCTTTCCTGTAACGCACCTATCTACTTTATTAGTTAACCAATCTTTACAGGCTACAGATTCTAGACTCAAGACATTGATCAAATATTGTTCTAATTTTTTTTTATCGTATTTAAGATCTTTATATTGAAAATTATTAGAAGAATCTTTCATTATAGTTTGTGGAGAGTTTCCAAAAAAATCTGATAAAGAAAGCTCAATTGGAGTTTTATTTTTTGAAGAAGATTTAATTGTGAATTTTTTATCATTTTTCACTCTTCCTACTTTATAACATGGAGTTTTTTCTCTATCAGCAATTCTTTTTAGTTTGTCATAATTTTTTTCTGAAATAATTAACCCCATTCTCTCTTGAGATTCATTTCCTATAATTTCTTTTGCAGAAAGAGATTGATCTCCAACAGGTAATTGATCTAATTCAATAACTCCTCCAGTTTCTTCAACTAATTCTGAAAGACAATTTAGGTGTCCTCCAGCTCCGTGATCATGGATAGAAATAATGGTATTCTCTTTAGATTCAACAAAAGCCCTAATAGTATTTGCTACTCTTTTTTGCATTTCTGGATTCGATCTTTGAATCGCATTAAGTTCAATTCCGGAGTTATATTTACCAGTTTCTGTAGAAGAAACTGCCGCTCCGCCCATTCCAATTCTATAATTATCTCCTCCTAAAACAACAATAATATCATTTTCACTAGGAATATCCTTTAAGCTGTGCTCTTTCTTCCCATAGCCAATTCCTCCAGCAAGCATTATCACCTTATCAAAGCCTAAATTCTTGTTGCTTTCTGTATGTTCAAAAGTAAGAACTGATCCTGCAATTAGTGGTTGACCAAATTTATTTCCGAAATCAGAAGCACCATTTGAAGCTTTAATAAGTATGTCTAATGGAGATTGATAAAGCCACTCTCTAGCGCTTTTTATCCACGACCTGCTAGAATCAACTCTTGGATAAGAAGTCATGTAAACTGCAGTACCAGCTAAAGGTAAAGAACCCTTTCCGCCAGCTAAACGATCTCTAATTTCTCCTCCAGATCCAGTTGCTGCTCCATTAAACGGTTCAACTGTAGTAGGAAAATTATGTGTTTCTGCCTTTAATGAAACAACAGAATTAAATAACGATTTTTTAAAATATGACGGAACATCTGAATCGGTTGGAGCAAATTGCTCAACTTTAGGCCCCTCAACAAAAGCCACATTATCTTTGTAGGCAGAAACTATTTCATTGGGATTTAACTCAGATGTTTTTTTAATTAACTTGAAAAGTGAATTGTCTTTTTCAATTCCATCAATAATAAATTTTCCATTAAATATTTTATGTCTGCAATGTTCAGAATTAACTTGAGAAAAACCAAAAACTTCTGAATCAGTAAGTTTTCTATTAATTTTAATGGATAACTGCTCTAGATAGTGAATTTCTTCATTATTTAAAGCTAAGCCTTCACTTTCGCTATAAGTTTTAATATCACTTATTTCGATTATTGACTCAGGCTTCAAGTTGTTTAAAAACAAATCTTGATCAAGTTTATTATATTTTTCAAATAACATTGAATCAAATACTTTATTCTGTTTATTAATAAGAACATAAGTCTCAATTCTTTTAATTCCATTAATAGCCATGTTTTGAGTTATCTCAACAGCATTAGTGCTCCATGGAGTAATCATTGTTTTTTTAGGCCCAATATAATTAGCTTGAATAATAGGGGAGTTTGAAATAAATTTGCTGTTAAAAAGCCACTCTAACTTTACGATATTTTTAGAGTCTAAATCTTCTGCTGAATCTACTGCATAAATTAACTCATTTTTATCTTTGAAAAAAAGAATCATTAAGGACTTAGAAAATTAAATTTATTCAAAAATATAAGAAAAAATGCAAAGAAGATCTTTTGGGATTGAAATTTAAATGACGATTATAAAATACTTATTAACATCTTTATTTTAAACTTAACCTTGCCATGTAGAATCCATCAAATCCAGATTCTGATGGGCTTATTTTTTTCTCATCTTCTTTTTTAAACTTCATGCCAAGATCAGATTTTAGGAAATTTTCTATTTGAATTTCGTTTTCAGAAGGTAGAATAGAACATGTTGCATAAACAAGCTTTCCGTTATTATTTATTAAAGGAGCATATTTTTGTAATATTTCTTGTTGAGTATTTTTTATCGTTTCTATAAAATCCGAACTTAACTTCCATTTTGAATCAGGATTTCTTTTTAAAACTCCAAGACCGGAACAAGGGGAGTCAATTAATAATCTATCAATTTTTCCATAAAGTCTTTTAAACGACTTATTATTCTCAATTGCCTTAGTTTCTATGTTAAATGCTCCATTTCTTTTAGCTCTTCTTTTTAGTTCAAGCAATTTATTATTATAAATATCCATTGCTATGATTTGTCCTTTATTTTCAGATAATGACGAAAGGTGAAGAGTTTTTCCTCCAGCACCAGCACAAATATCACAAATTTTCATTCCTGGTTTAATTTTTAAAAATGGAGCAACCAATTGAGATGAAGCATCTTGCACTTCGTATAGTCCATTTTGAAAAGAATCTTTTAAAAACAAATTAGTTCTTTCTTTAAGTTTTAAAGCATCAGGATGTCCGTTAATTTTTTCAGTTATAATATCTTCGCTAATTAAAGTCTGTTGAAGCTCTTTTACATTTGTTTTTAATGTATTAGCTCTTATTATTACAGGAGCCATTTTATTTAATGAAGCTAATTCTTTGCCCCATTGATCTTCTCCTAATTCTTCCAAACCAATCAAATCCATCCAATCGGGAATAGATTCTCTAAACTTTCTTATTTTATTTAATTTATCAAACCTGCCTTTAATTCTTCTTGTAGGAGTTTCTTGAAGTTCAATCCAAGTAGGAAGATGAATGCCTTTTAATATAGCCCAAACTGCAAAAATTCTCCAAAGCTTCTTCTGTTCATAAGGACCTTTTACTTCAGCTATTTCCGTATATAGTCTTTTCCACCTAACGATTTCATAGGATGTTTCTGCAATAAAACCTCTGTCTCTACTTCCCCATCTTTTATCTAGTTTTAGAATTTTTTGTATAGTCTTATCTGCATAGAGTTCTTGGTTAAATACACCATCTAGCACTTTAATTACTGCTATTACTAAATTTTTGTGAAGACGCATTATTATTAAAATTTGCGTAAAGTTACTTTAATAATATCGTATTGTAATTTAAAAAAATTAAAGATTTTTTCTTCCAAGTTGTTTTCTGTCTTTCCTTAATTTTTCCATCATTTCTCTTCTAAAATCATCTTCATACCTAAAGAGCATGTATGTTTTTCTTATTGACATGACTTCTTTTAGCTCAGAGATTAGTTTACCTTTTAAATCTACTTTCTTTTTTTCATAATTCATGAAATCAGCAATGTATTTTGCATATTCTGCGTCAGTAGCAGACATATCATCAACATTCATTTTTCTATATTTAAGTCTATTCTCTCTATATAATTTACTTAAACTATCCTCGTAAGTTTTATAAGATTCCCAAAAAGCTTTTTCTGAAGAAGGTTCTAATTGTAGTTTGTCAGTTAAATAGAGCTTTTTATAAGCATTCATTTTTTCTCTGCTCATTCTTTCTTGTTGAGAAAAAATCATATTAACTGAAAACAATAAAATTAAAATTAGTGATATATTTTTCATATTATTCTTGTAATAAATATTCTTGAGTATTAAAATTTGCTTCAATAAAGTACTTTTCAATATCATCATCATTTATTAAAAAAGTATAATTTAGTTCGTTTGAAGCAAATAATTCACTTAAATCTGAACTAGAAAAATATAACATATCTTGATTAACATATTCAATGATGTCTTCTGAATTTAAATTATTTGTTTTATCTAAATTATTTGTTAAAAATAAAATACCAATAAAAACAACCGCTACAGCTCTATAAAAATTAGTTTTAAGATACTTAATTCTGTTAATGTAAATTCTATTAAATACTTGTTGTTTGTCTATCGAGTTAAAATAATTTTTTGGAACTGAAAATCTATTAACATCTATCTTTTCTATTTTAAAGAAATCATTGTTAATTGATTCAAAATATCCCTCTGGAATTTTAAATCCTTTTCTCTTAAATAATATGTCTTTTTTAACACCCATTTATATATTGACAATAGTTTTTTTAAAAGGTTTGAATTTTTTTTATTTTTTCTTTTATTTTTTTAACGGCAATATGATAGGATGCTTTTAAAGCTCCCACTGATGTCCCCAAAATTTCTGAAATATCAGTAAACTTCATGTTTTGTTCATATTTCATCTGAAAAACTAACTTTTGTTTGTCCGGCAGACTTGATATAATTCTTTGAAGTTCCACTTGAAGCATGTCACCATCAAAGTAAGGGTCTTCTTTTAAATTGTTAGCTAAAGTATTCATCATCTCTTCAGAACTTTGAAAATATTTTTTTGATTTTAATTTTAAAAAATTTAATGACTCATTAGTTGCTATTCTATACATCCAAGTATATAATTTACTATCTCCTTTGAATTTTGTAATTCCTCTAAATATTTTAACAAATGTATTTTGTAACACATCATCAGCATCATCATGATTTAAGACGATTTTTCTTATGTGCCAATATAAAGGCTGTTTGTAATTAGTTAATAAAGTTTCAAATGCTGAATTTTGAGTTTTCTCATTTTTTAGTCTTTCAATAAAATTAGATTCATTTTCCAAGAACATTGATTTTTTATTTTGACAATAAATAACCTAATAGGTTTAGCCAAAAGACTGAAGCTTGATAAGCTTAGAGTATATTCCGTTAGCCTTTATTAGTTCTTTGTGATTACCCTGTTCACTTATTATTCCTTCATTCATAACTAATATTGTGTCGGCCTTTTGAATTGTAGATAAACGATGCGCAATAATAATTGAAGTCCTGTTTTTCATTAAATTTTCTAAAGCGTCCTGAACTAGCTTCTCTGACTCTGAGTCTAAAGAAGAAGTCGCCTCGTCTAGAATCATAATAGGAGGGTTACCTAAAACTGCTCTAGCTATTGATATTCGTTGTTTTTGACCCCCAGACAATTTACCTCCGCCATCTCCAACATTTAAATCATATCCTTCTTCAAAATTTTCAATAAAATTATCTGCATTTGCAATTTTAGCAGCCTTTTCAACGTCTTTGTAGCTGGCATTTGAATTAGAAAGTTTTATGTTATTTAAAATAGAGTCATTAAACAAAATTGAATCTTGAGAAACTAATCCCATTAGTTTTCTAAGATCGGCTGTGCTTAACTTTTTAATATTAACATCATCAATTAAAATTTCGCCAGAAGAAACCTCGTAAAATCTAGGTATTAAGTTAGCAATAGTTGATTTTCCACTACCAGATTGACCAACAATTGCAACGGTTTGACCTTTTTTAATTTTAAAATTAATATTGTTTAAAACAGACTCCTTATCATACTTGAAAGAAACATTTTTAAAAGTAATATCTGATTCAAATGACTCTTTTTTAATAGGATTTTTTATTTCTTTTATTGATGATTCTGATTCCAAGATCTCTAATACTCTTTCAGCTGCAGCATTACCTTTTTTTATAGAATAGGATGCTTTACTTAGAGCTTTTGCAGGCGTTAAAACACCATAAGCTAAGCCCATATAAGTTAGAAACGCAGCAGGTTTCAACTCTAAATCTACAAGAACTAATTGTCCTCCATACCATAACAATGCTCCAATAACAGAAATACCTAAAAACTCACTGATAGGGCTTGCTAAATTTTGTCTATTAATTAATTTATTTGAATAGTTATAAAACTTATTATTTGATTCTTTGAATTTATTAATAAAGAACAATTCTGAAACAAATCCTTTAATGACTTTTAAGCCTTGTAGTGTTTCTTCAGTAATTGATAAAAACTCTGCTTGTTCAGTTTGAACCAAAGTGGAAGTTGCTTTTAATGATCGTCCAATTAATGATATAATGAAGCCAGATATTGGAATAAAAAATAAAACAAAAAGAGTTAGTTTGGAACTTATTAAAAACATAGCCATCAATGTAAAAAAAATGGTCAATGGCTCTCTTATTATTAACTCTAATATTGACAAGAAAGAGTGTTGGATTTCTAAAACATCAGCTGTAATTCTTGAGATCACATCTCCTTTCTTTTTTTCGGAAAAGAAGGGTAGAGGCATGCTTATTATTTTTTTGTAAAGACTTACTCTCAAGCTAGTAAGTACCCCATTTCTTAAAAAAGTAATAAAAAACATTGCGAGATAGTTAAATAGATTTTTTAAAAAGAAAAGTATTATAATTGAAGAAATCACAAAAACCAAAGCTAACTTAGGGTCTTCACCTGCAAAAACACTTACTTGGTAATTTATCCAATCTTCCAGATTGTTTCCTAGACTTTTAAAACCTTCAAAGTCAGGTTTTTCATATGTAGCATTTTTTTCTCCAAATAAAACCTCTAACATTGGCATTAGTGACAGAAAAGATAGTGCGCTAAACATAGCGTATAGAATATTAAAAAATATATTTAAAAACATATATTTTTTAAAAGGTAATGCGTATTTAAAAATTTTTTTAAAATAATTCACTCTTAAAAATTAAATTCTTCACAAATCCTTGCAAGTTTTTTGTCTAAAATATTATTATTTTTTTTAAATAATTCTTTTGTTGGTAAAACCATATTTACACTAAAGTAAAATTTTATTTTAGGCTCTGTTCCACTAGGCCTAGCTGCAACTCTTGTGCCATCTTCAGTTTCAAAAATTAAAACATTTGATTTTGGAAAATTAAGAACTGTTTTATTTCCGTTAATTTCATTGACTTGCTCAAGCTTTTCAAAATCCTGAGTTAAGATAAGCTTACTACCATCTATTTTGCTAATTTTTTCTTTTCTAAGCTTATTCATTATAGATTTAATTTCTTCATTCCCCTCTGCACCCTTTTTTTCAATTGAAATTAATTTTTCTTTATAAAATCCATATTTTAAATAACACTCAATTAAGTAATCAATGAGATTTAATCCATTGCTTTTAAATTCAGAACCAGCTTCACAAGCTAATAACGAAGAAGTAATAGCATCTTTATCTCTTACAAAATCTCCCACCATAAATCCATAACTCTCTTCCCCTCCTCCGATAAATTTTTGATTAGAAAAGTCATTAATCATTTTTGCAATCCATTTAAATCCAGTTAATCCTAATTTAATATCAACGTTATACGATTTGGCTATATTAAACATCATTTGAGTAGATACAATGGTTGATCCTACAAAGTAGGACTTGTCTAAGTTTTTTTTCTTACTTAAAAGATAATCGGTCAGAATCACCATCATTTGATTACCATTTACTATCATATATTCTCCATCTTGATCTTTAATTGCAATTCCGACTCTATCAGCATCTGGATCAGTGCCAATTACAATATCAGCATCCTTATTCCTAGCTAACTCTATTGCCATTTTCAATGCTTCCGGTTCTTCAGGATTTGGGGATTTAACTGTTGGAAAATTTCCGTCAGGTATTGCTTGTTCTTTTACAACATGTAGGTCTTTGTAACCTGCTCCTTTTAGAACTTTAGGTAAAATCTTGTAAGAAGTTCCATGTAATGGTGTAAAAACGATTTTGTAATCTTCCCTTTTAGAGTCACCAACTTTTCCGTTTAAAATCGAATCTTTTATAAATTGATTATCAATCTCTTCACCTATTATTTCAACAAGGCTTTCATTTCTTTTAAAATTAATTTCAGAATAGTCTGTTTTATTAATTTCATTTATAAGATTTGTGTCGATAGGAGGGACAATTTGACCGCCATCTTTCCAATATACCTTATAACCATTATACTCAGGAGGATTGTGAGAAGCAGTTAGTACAATACCACAAATACAATTTAATTTAACTACAGCATAAGAAAGCTCAGGTGTTGGTCTAATTGAATTGAATAGGTAAACCTTAATATTGTTTGCGCTAAAGGTATCTGCTACCTGTTTTGCTAAATATTCGCTATCATTTCGACAGTCGTAAGCAATAACAACTGATTCTGGTTTATTATTAGAATATTTATTAATGTAATTTGATATACCCTGTGTATTTCTTCCAAAAGTATATTTATTGACTCTGTTTGGGCCTACGCCAACAATGCCCCTCATTCCTCCAGTTCCAAAACTTAAGTCAGTGTAAAATGAGTCATTAAAACTGTCGTTATTAGTGTCCTTTAAATTAAGTACTTCTAGTATAGTTTCTTTATCAAAAGGAGATTGAGTCCAGTTATTTAAATTATGCTCAATTATTTTTTCGTTAACCATTTATTTTTTCAGTGATTATGTATTGTTTTTTTATTTTTTTATTTCTTAGAACTATTTCTGCTAAAAAACCAGCTAAAAAGAATTGCGAGCCAATAATCATTGTAGTAAGCGCGATGTAGAATTCGGGTCTTTGAGTAATTAATCTTCCAGATCTTTCAATAAACAACTTGTCAAACCCTAAGTACAAAGAAAATAAAAACCCAATAACAAGCATTACAGAACCTATTAGTCCAAAAAAGTGCATTGGTCTTTTTCCAAATCGATGAATGAACCACAACGTTATTAAATCTAAAAATCCTTTAACAAACCTGTCTGGACCGTATTTAGTATCCCGATGTTTTCTTGGGTGGTGTATTACAATTTTTTCAGTTATATTTTTAAATCCAGCATTTTTTGCAAGTACTGGAATGTAACGATGCATTCCGCCAGTTAATTTAATTTCTTTAATGACAACATTTTTATAAGCTTTAATGCCGCAATTAAAATCATTCAGCTTAATTCCAGATGTTTTTCGAGCAGCCCAATTAAATATTTTAGATGGTAAATTTTTAAAAATCAATGAATCATATCTTTTTTTCTTCCAGCCTGAAACTAAATCAAAATTGCTTAAAGCTATTTTTTTATATAAATCAGGTATTTCGTTTGGGTCATCTTGTAAATCAGCATCCATAGTAATAACTACCTCTCCTTTACATAATTTAAATCCAGCTGCAAGAGCTTGTGATTTACCAAAGTTCCTAAGAAATCTTATTCCTTTTATATTAGAATATTTTGAGCAAATATTTGTTATAATTGACCAAGATTTGTCAGTACTACCATCATCAATAAGAATTATTTCATAATCTAAGCCTTGATTTAAAACTATACTTTGAATAGATTCTGTTAACTCTGTTAAAGAATCTTGTTCGTTAAATAAAGGAATGACAATAGATAATTGCATTTTTTTGCTTTATTAATGCTGTTCTTTTTTTATAACTAAGCCTATTAAAAGACTTTCCATAAACCCTAGAAATAGAGTAAATATTAAAACAACTGGATAAGCAAGCCAAACAAATGGTTTAGCAGATGCCATATATTCATTAAGATTCATGCCGCCTAACGAATCAGGATTGTTTTCAATAGCGGAATTGTAAGCTATCTCAAGGGATATATCATAAAAACCAGGTTCAATAATATTTGTAAGAATATATAGGTACATTATTGAAATTAATGCAAGAATTAAAGAAACTCCAGTTCCAATTTTTAATGTTTCACTCAATGAAATAAAACCAGAATTAGCCTTTTTGAACTCATAAGCTCCCCAAATAATTCCTGAAATCTGAATAATTACAGAAATAACTTGACTTGCAGTTCCGTTTTCATAGTGTGCGTCAAGTGAATATAACATTATGCCAAAAACGACAGAAACTAATCCAGTAAATAGTCCAGCATTTAAGATAAATTTTTTAGGTGTGATTTCTTCCATATTAATTTTGTTTAATTTTTACTGTTATACAAGTAAAAGTAATCAGAATTTATTTATTGAAGCTATCATGTTAATGGACTTTGTGTAAATAACTCAAGTTTAGTTGCAAATTCCCAAAAAAGAATTAAATTTGCGAACTATTAATAAAAAAATGAAAGAAGGAATACACCCAGATAATTACAGATTAGTTGCTTTTAAAGACATGTCAAATGATGATGTTTTTATTACAAAGTCTACTGTAGATAGCAAAGATACTTTAGATCACGAAGGCGTAACTTACCCTTTAGTAAAACTGGAAATTTCTAGAACATCTCATCCGTTTTATACTGGAAAAACTAAGCTTATTGACACTGCTGGTAGAATTGATAAGTTTAAAAACAGATACGCAAAACTTAAAAAGTAATCTACTTTTTATAAACTCTTTTTAAATTCAACTGATTTATAGGATTTGTTTCTAATCCTATAATATTTTTTTGACTAAATCTCATTATTTTATCATAGTATAATGGAATTATTGGTGCCTCGTCTATTATTAAACTATCTAATTTAGAATAAAGCTTGTCTCTTACCTTTTTAGACCTTTCCTTTATCATTTTTAAAAACAGAAGATCGTAATAATCATTTTTGAAATGAGTGTAATTTGGGCCGTTAGGGGCTAAATTTTTTGAATAAAACAGTGATAAATAGTTTTGAGAGTCTGGGTAATCTGCTATCCAACTAGCTCTAAACATTTCTAATTTTCCATTTGATTTTGCTTGTCTTAAACTTGATGGTGGTAAAATATTTATTTTAACATTGACTCCGATTTTCAAAAGCTCTCTTTGTATAAACTCGACTATGTCAAGATAGTTTGCGTCACTTGATAAAATTATTTCTATTGATTTTTGTTTGGTTTCAGTTTTATACTCGTTAATGAGCTGCAAAGATTTTTTTAAATCATATTGGAACCCTTTTGTTAATTTTTTCTGAAGTCCAAGAGGAATAAATCCGTTATTTGCGGGATATCCAATATTATTTCTCAGATATTTCATCATTTTCTTTCTATCTATACCATAGTTAATGGCGAGTCTTAGTTTTTTATTTTGTAAAACAGATTTTTTGTCTCCAAGAAAAAAGCCAATATATTCTGTGTTTAGATATGGGCCTGTTAAAAGATTAATTGAGTTGCGATATTCTTTTTTTAAATCTCCGTTAATATTTAAAAGTTGGTCTTTAAAAGAAGAATCTATGGAGTTAATGAAATCAATTTTGTTCTGAGCGAATTCCATAAATTCACTTTTTTTATCTGGTAAAAATGTAATTGATATAGCTTCTAAATAGGGTAGTCTATTTCCTTTAGAATCTTTTTCAAAAAATAAATTATTCTTTCTTAGAACTAGCTTAATATTTTCTTCCCATCTTTTAAACTTAAAAGGTCCTGTTCCAATAGGGTTTTTTCCAAATTTACTCTTGAAGTATTCTACTGCCTCTTTAGGAACTACTGAGCAATATTTCATTGATAAGATACCTAAAAATGCAGAAAATGGATTTTTTAATTTTATTAAAAAAACACTATCATTTAGGGCTTTGAAGTTATCGACATTATTTAAAACCCAAGACCCAGGTGATGCTAATTTTGGATTTTGAAGTCTTTTAAAGCTATATTCAAAATCAAAAGCATTTACATTTCTAGTAGAGTCTTTTCCGAAAACTATGGATTTATGAAAAAAAATATTTTTTTTTATTTTAAATTCATAAGTTTTTCCATCCTCTGAAATTTTCCAGTTTTTAGATAAATCTGGCTTAATGTTTAATGAATCATCTAACTGAACTAATCCATTAAATAATTGATTTACAGGCCAGATATTTCTTAATGTGCTAGAGAATGCTGGGTCTAGAGATGATATATTAGAATGCTCATTGTATCTAAATATTTTATCTTTATTAAAAGAAGAGTCATTTAAGCAGCTTGTAATACCTACTAAAATAAAAATTAAGTATAGGAAGTATTCAAACTTTTTGATCATAATCTTTTATCTTTTATTTGTTAGCTAAATTAAGTTTTTATATATAAATGAGTCAAATTCTAAAAGTAGCATTAACGACCCTAGGATGTAAGTTAAATTATTCAGAGACCTCCACAATCTCTAGACAATTTATTGAAGAAGGTTACTCTTTAGTTAAGTTTGAAGATTTTTCCGAGATTTATATAATTAACACCTGTTCTGTCACTGAAAATGCAGAAAAACAATTTAAATCCTTAGTTTCAAAAGCTTTAAGAATTAACCCAGATGCATTTATAATTGCTATTGGTTGTTATGCTCAATTGAAGCCTAAAGAACTAGCTAGAGTTGCTGGAGTGGACTTGGTCTTAGGGTCTAAAGAAAAATTTCAAATATTAAGTTATTTAAAAGACTTTAAGAAAAAAGATTTTGGTATAATTCATTCCTGTGAAATAAATGAAACTGATTTTTATAAAGCTAGTTTTTCAATTGGAGATAGAACAAGATCTTTTTTAAAAGTCCAAGATGGTTGTGATTACAAGTGTACATATTGTACTATTCCTCTAGCTAGAGGAATTTCTAGAAGTGATAAAATGTCTAATATTATTTCTGCAGCAAAATCTATATCTTCTTCTGGAGTTAAAGAAATCGTACTCACCGGGGTTAATATTGGTGATTATGGAAAAGGAGAATTCGAAAATAAAGATCATAAAAACACTTTTCTAGATCTAATTATGGAGTTAGATAAAGTCAAGGGTATCTCTAGAATTAGGATATCTTCCATTGAACCTAATCTGCTTTCAAATGAAATTATAAATTTTGTTTCTAGAAGTAAAACATTTGTTCCACATTTTCATATCCCAATGCAAAGTGGAAGCAATGTTATCTTGAAGCTTATGAAAAGAAGGTATTTAATAGATACTTATAAGGAGCGAATAACATATATAAAAAGATTAAGCCCTAATGCTTGTATTGGTGCTGATATTATTGTAGGTTTTCCAGGAGAAACAGATGAACTTTTTTTAGAAACTTATTACTTTATTCAAAGCCTAGATATATCTTATTTACATGTGTTTACATACTCTGAAAGAGATAATACTGAAGCGGTTGATTTTAAAAATGAAGTTCCTAAAAACATAAGATATAAAAGAAGTAAACTTTTAAGATCACTTTCTGTTCAGTTAAAAAGAAAATTTTATAAAAATCAATTGGGTTCTAATCAAAATATTTTATTTGAAAACGAAAATAAAAATGGTTATATCCATGGTTTTTCAAGTAATTATGTTCGTGTAAAGACTCCGTGGAGAAAAGACTTAGTTGACTGTATTAAACCTTATAAATTAAAAAATATTGATTTAGATGGACTGGTGATTGCAGAAAAATAAAAAAACTAAAGTCTGACTCCAATAGGAAGTAGATCTTTAAACTCTTTATATTTCTTAATAAACTTTCTTATTTCAGGAGAAGTTGGCATTATCCTTATGTTTTTTTCTCTAATAATTTCAAAAACTTCTCGAATAAAAGTTTCTTCAAATTTTTTATCCTCAACAGATGATGGGATAATAAGTTTTGTTAAAAATATTTTTCTGTCTTGTAAAGCATATTCTATTTTTGCTAAATCATCTCCAACTTCAACTTCAAATTGGCGTAAAAATTCATTGTCAGTAATGTTTAAATTTCCCATTTGATTTCTAAAAAGCTAATTTTGTAATATTTACAAAGATACTTAAAATTACTTTCATTAAAATAATTAACTAAATGATTTCTGAAACTATCACCAATGTATATTTTATGCCAGGTATGTCAGCAAATTCTTTAATTTTTGAAAGAATTAAAATAAAGGGGAATTTTAATTTTCATTATCTTGAATGGATTGAGCCAAAAAAAAACGAATGCTTAAAAAAATATTCAATTCGTTTTTCTAAGCTCATAAAACATGAATTTCCGATTTTAATTGGAGTTTCTTTTGGAGGAATATTGGTTCAGGAAATATCGAAAATTATTCATGTAAAAAAAATTATTATTATTTCTAGCGTAAAATCTAAAAGAGAATTTCCTGTGTCCATGAAAGTTGTAAAGACAACTAAAAGTTATAAGATTCTTCCAGTTAAATGGATTAATGATTTTGAATCTTTAATTTCTTTTGTTTTTGGACCAAGAGTAAAGAGGAAGGTAGAGCTGTATCGTAAATATCTTTCAGTTAGAGATGAGAAATATTTAAGTTGGGCGTTTAAAGAATTGATTGAATGGGATCAAGATAAGCCACTAGAAAATATTATTCACATTCATGGAAGTAGGGATATGATTTTTCCTGTATTATCTATAAAGAATTATGTAGAAGTTCCAGATGGAGACCACGCAATGATATTAAAAAAAGCAGATTGGATAAATGAATTTCTTGAAAAGAATTTGATTTAAATTTTTTTCATTTGTTGTTGCATCATTTTAATTTGATCAGCTAACATTTTTTGTTTATCAAGTTTTTTAGCTTCGTTTAAAAGCATTGTAGCTTCTCTTTTTCTTCTTTTTTGAATTAATATTCCTGCTAAACTTAATTTCGCCATTGCCAAATCATGATTCATTGATAATCCAATAGAGATTGCTTTTTTGAAATATTTTTCAGCTAAAGTTAAATTGGTTTGAGAAGAAACGATGCCCCATAAATAGTTATAATAACCAACTTGTTTTTTGGTTAGCGAACTTTCAGGATTTTTTATTTTTTTCAACCATTTTTCTGTTCCAATAAAATCTTGTTTTCTTAATTTAAGAAAGATTATTAAGATTATTTCATTTTTAAAGTATAGAAAAATAAACATTGATGCTAGAAAAATCAACGCTATTCCATTACCTATATTGTTATAATAAAACTGTAATATCGAATATGAAATGGTAAGGGTTGATAATATTAATTTTATAATTTTTGGATACATTGAATGTCAGTTTTTTAGTTAAAATTAAATCTCTAAAGTTTTTTTAAATAATACATTTGAGATAGTTTAAACTTATTGTATATTTGGCCTCAAATTTGAGTAAAAATAGTTAAATAATAGCAATGAAAAGAACTTTTCAGCCATCAAAAAGAAAAAGACGTAATAAACACGGATTTAGAGAAAGAATGTCTACTCCAAGTGGTAGAAATGTATTAGCTAATAGAAGAGCTAAAGGACGGAATAAAATTTCTGTTTCTTGTGAACCAAGACATAAAAAATAAATGAACAATTTTTTTTTAAAAAAATTAAGGTGTTACTTTTTAGTAACACCTTTTTTTTTGATATATTCATAAATCAATTTTAAGATAATCTAGATGCCATTAAGAAAAGATTTAAAAAGTGTTTTAATTATAGGT
>Ga0308019_10001269_pt1 | contig 15579 bp, 18 predicted proteins | sample Neamet284_FD_203135 | JGI IMG/M metagenome (GOLD analysis project Ga0308019, IMG submission 203135) | Marine microbial communities from water near the shore, Antarctic Ocean - #284 | ecosystem: Environmental > Aquatic > Marine > Unclassified | place: Southern Ocean | collected 2014-10-01 | reverse complement strand
TATACTCAAAGGACTATCGGATGGATTTTAAGTGGCATTAGAATATAATAAAGCAGTAGCAGACGGGTTAGAACTTTTTACAAACAGTGAGTCACATAAAAAATACACTTTACCTGACATAAAAACATACTTACTATTGCCAATATTAAATAATCGTGTTAGAATATTTTACCTTGAAAACAAACCAATAGGTCTTATAACTTGGTGCTGGTTTACAGAGTATAAAAAAGAAAAATTTTTACAATACAAATATAACCCCACACAAGAAGACTACGAAGACACTGATATAAAAGATAAAGAACTTTGGGGTTTAGACTTTATATCCACTACAGGACAAGCAAAACAAATGATGACAGTAGTTAGAAAAGAACACAAAGAGTTATACGGTAAGTCCAAGGTACATTGGCGTAGGTTTTCTGATCCTACTAAAGCACACAAGAAAGAGTTTTAATTATGTTATATAACCCCTTTATGCCCAGTGTTCATTTTGCAGATCGTGCTGTCTTTGGTGGTGGTGGCGGTGGCCCTGCTCCTGTTGATCCTCAGATTGCAATAAGGGCAGCGGCAGCGGCAAAGATAGCAGCAGAAGCGGCAAAGAAAGCAGCGGCAGAAAAAGCTGCAAGAGAAGCGGCTGCAAAGAAAGCCCTTGAACTAAAGCAAACTAATGAAGCCACGGCTGCTGGAACTTCAGCGTCTGAGTTTGCTACAGGTGTGACTTCTGATGTTTCTGGCTCTGCTGCTGCTTCTCAAAATAAAGTTAATACGTTACAACTTGAATTGATTCAACTACAACAAAAACTAGCTCAACCAGCAGCTCCTGATGCAAGTGGTAAGGTTCCTGATACAAAACAAAACCCTAAACTTGAAGCTGCAATAAAAGCAAAGCAAGAAGCTCTGTCTAAAGCCCAACAAGATCGTGCTGCAATAGGTGGGGTACAGGCTCAAGAGCTTATGACTGCACAGGCTGGATTGGTTAGTGATGCTGCTACTGATCCAACTAAGATAGTTCAAAAACAAACTGTAGATAAGATAGATGCAGATGCGGCGGGTACAAGTCTTGTTGCAGGCACTGGTAAGGTTGGAGACCCAAATACTGTTACTGCCACAACTGCTGATGCTACAACTGCTGCTGCTCCTACGGCAATTACTGCTGAAAGTGTCCTAGCTAAAACGGCTGGAGCTGACACAAAAAAAGCAATGGACGATCTAGCTGCAGCAAAAGGTACAGTGTCTGATGATGCTAAAGTTACTGCTGCTCAAGGTGATTCTACTAAACTGTCTGCTCTTGATTTAAAAGCAACTCAGATAGACAAACCTCAAACAGTTGTTGCTCCCCCTACTAGGGTTGTAGAGCAAGGAGAAATGATTGAGGGTTCTGCTGTCGATATGGCTGCAGTAAATGAGGCTGTTCAAGTTGAAGCTGCTACTGCTCAACCTAGCAAGCAAGCAACAGTAAAAGGTCAGCTATCAGAATTGATGCAAGACTTTGAAGGTGGTGAGACACCAGCATGGGCAGCAGGAGCTATGAGAGCAGCTACAGCATCAATGATCTCACGTGGTATTGGTGCGTCTAGCATGGCAGGGCAGGCTATTGTACAAGCTGCTATGGAGTCTGCATTACCTATTGCCTCACAAGACTCTGCTACCTTTGCAAAGTTTGAATCACAGAACTTAAGTAATCGTCAACAGACTGCTATGTTTGCTGGAGAGCAACGTGCTAAGTTTTTAGAGTTAGATTTTAATCAAGAGTTCCAAACTCGTGTCGCCAATGCTTCTAAGATTAGTGACATTGCAAACACAAACTTTACTGCTGAACAACAGATAGCACTTGAAAATGCTAGGATGGCTCAGACAGTAGACCTAACAAACATGAGCGCAACTAATGCTAAGATGATGGCTGATGCTGCTGCTATGTCTCAGATGGATCTAACTAATCTGTCTAACCAACAGCAGGCTGCAGTACAGAACGCTCAAAACTTTATGCAGATGGATATGGCAAATCTTTCTAATGAGCAGCAGACTTCTATGTTTAAAGCTCAAGCTATTCAGCAATCTATTCTCTCAGATACTGCTGCTGAAAATGCTGCTCGTCAATTTAACGCTTCAAGTGAGAACCAAACTAAACAATTTATGTCGTCTATGGAGACTCAGGTATCTCAGTTCAATGCAACTCAAACAAACGCTATGAGTCAGTTTAATGCTGGTGAGACAAATGCAATAGCTAAGTTTAACTCTGAAGTAAAAAATCAAAGAGATCAGTTTAATGCAACTAACGCTCTTGTTATAGCTCAAGCTAATGCTCAGTGGAGACAGAACACAAGTACAATAAACACTGCCGCTCAAAATACAGCTAATGCTAATGCTGCAGCTACTGCTAATGGATATACTGCTTCTGTTATAGATCAGGTCTGGCAAAGGGAACGTGATATGATGGCGTTTGCATTTACTGGTGCTGATAATGAGCAGGAAAGAATGACTAGGCTTCTTCTCGGAGATAAAGATCTAGCAGGAGTTCGCCTTCAAATGGAGGCTAGTGCAGCAGCAGCAAGAAAAACAACTCAGGGCGAAATATTTGGCAAGGTTCTAGGTATTGGTGGCGGTGGCGATGGCCCTTGTTGCTTTATTATGTTAGAGGCTCGTTATGGAGATGGTACAATGGACAAAGTAGTTCGACAGTACCGTGATGAGTACATGACAGATAAAAATCGTCGTGGGTATTACAAGCTTGCGGAAGTCCTTGTACCCTTAATGCGTAAATCAAAAGTTATTAAATGGGTAGTTACTAAAACTTTTGCTGATCCATTGGTTTCTTATGGGAAGTATCACTATGGACAAAATAAACATGGTGTGCTATACTCCCCTATAAAATCTTTTTGGATGAGAATCTTTGATACCCTTGGTGGAGAGACTAAGTTTATCAGAGAGAATGGAGAGGTTGTATGAACCCCATTGGAATTTTGATAGGATTTAAAGAATGTCAGTAATTAACGAAACTGCTATAACTGAAATTAGAAAACTTATGGATGGCCGTGCTTCTTCTGGAAATTCTGCTGGTGCCAGTGGTGCAAACGATAGGCGTGGGCCTACGATGGTAGACACTCCTGATTTAGACAAGGCTGCAAGAGAAGGTTTCTTTAAACCCAGAACAAGTAACTTTGATAGTGAAGGTTTTGATGTAGCTAACGCAGGCACAATAGGTTCTATATACTCTAAAGTATACGATCAAAACATGGGCTTTACCTTGTCAGAAGGAGAAGAGGCTAGACGTTTTCCTAACTCTGGTGAAGGGCCTAATAATAAAGATAGAACAGGCCCACCTACAGCTATTAATCACGTAGTATCAAAAAAAGATTTGACAGAAATAATAAGACGAGAGGCTACCTTAAGAGGCATGGATGTAAAAACAGCTATAAGTGTCTTTGGCGCAGAGGGTTTAAACACTGATAGCTATCAGTCAGAAATTAAACGTGACGGAAAAGGTTCTGAGGGAGGATATGAAGCTTCTTGGGGCGTAACTCAACTGTATACTGGCGGTGGATTAGGTAATGAGTATGAAAAACAAACAGGCAGAGAATTAATATCTGATAATACTAGGGATGGGGCTGAAACTCAAATTAGGTTCTCTTTGGACAAAGCCATAGAACAGGGTTGGAGTCCTTGGAAGGGCGCTAAAAAAGTGGGTGTTAAATCTAGGGATGGACTTAGTGGTGCTAAGGCAATCTATAATTGGAGAGACGACAAATGATGTACGATAGACCAATTCCCGGACAGTCTCTTACTGCAGAGCCTAAGAATGCTCCGTATGAAAACCCTCCTCAAATAACTAATCCTAAAGAAGCTTTGATGCATCACATTGAACTTCTCAGCACCCCAGAGGCAACAGACGATATTTTGTTTTTTATCTCAGACCTTGGGGTAGATGTTAAGACACTAGCTGAAGGTGCCCTACGCCAAGCTGTAATGGGTGGTGTACACTCAATAGACGTTAGCCTTATCATTGGCCCAGTGGTTCATGAGTTTATTCGTGGTATACCCTTGGCTGCAGATATTGAGTTTGATGAAGGCTTTGAGGGTAAGAAGGCCCGTGAAGAAACTATGTATGAGCGTAATAAGTTTCGTTCGCAGAAGATGTTGGAAGAAATTGGTATAGCCGAAGCTCCTACCATTAAACAAGAAGAAGCTCCTGTAGAGCAAGAAGAAGAAAAACCTATGGAACAACCTAACGGATTAATGGCGAGGAAACAAGCATGAGTTTTGCAGCAGGATTTTTAAATGCTTGGAAAGATAACGAAGCAACAGCAGAACGAGAGAGGCTTCAACAGGAAGCTAAGGATGCACGTGACTCTGCTCTTGCTATCACTGCTAAAAATCGTCAAGAGGATCAGGAGTACAGAGCTAGTAGGGATGCAACACAAGATAAAAATCAACTAGATACTTTACTGTCTACTCGTATGGGAACTCTTATTACTGCTAGAGATGCCTTTCAATTAAGTAAAAAAATGCCAGCGGGTCATAAACAAAACTTAGTATTTCTTAAAGATATCTTAGGTGACGCTGCTGGTGGTGGAGACATTTTAAGTAAATTAAATCAAAGTCCTAAAGCCGCTGCAGAGTTAAGGGCAACTTGGACTAGCGGGGCAAAGAATGGCTTTGAACCTAGGGGTGAACAGTTAATTGAGGCTATAGGCGTACTGGCTGCTAACGAAGATGATGTAAATGCATATAGAGAGTGGCGTGAAGGGTCAGATCCAGTAGCTAACTTAGGTTCTATAGATCTAACAGATACCGCTGCTTTCTATAAGAGTATAGCTGCATATTCAAAATCTATGACCGCACCAGAAGCTACTATAACTATTAATGACCGTTTAGCATTTGGTCAGGGTGCTGCAAGTCAAGAAGAAAAAGCAGCAGAAATTAAGATCTTTGATAATCAAGTTCTTAGAATGGCCGAGCAGGTTAGAAAAGGTTATCTAGACGCTGGGCCTAATAAAGTAGCTGTAGCAGCAGTAGCTGAACAAAAAGACAGCAGGGGCAATGTGACCAGAGCGGCTGTTGAGCCTGTACTATATGCTCAACTGATCGAAGAGATAGTAAGAGATATTGCAGATTACAAAGAGGATTCTACCAGACTAAGAAATGAGTATGGTCAGAGGGCTTTTGATATGTTAAACGATAACGGTTCGTTTATGTATGAGGATCAAATACCTGATTTTGCAATGTATCAAGGTCAAGATGAGCCTGTGGTAAGCCCAGACTCTGCGCCTGTTGCTGCACCAACCCAAGCTGCTATAGATCATCTTCTTGATAACCCAAATTTAAAATCTAGTTTTATTCTTCAATTTGGACAAGAAGCTTACAACAATATCATGAACCAATAGGAATTTTTATATGGCTGTTACAGAGGTAAACCCTTTTGCAAGGTTTGTTATTGAACCAGAGGAAACCAACACCCCAGAGGTAAACCCTTTTGCAAGGTTTGTTGTGGACACAGAGTTACCTCAACCTGCTCCTGCAGAACCTGAAGATAGGATGGCGGGTCTTGAAAAAGGAAAGTATTCAGAAAAAGATCTGGTAGATGATAAGTACTTTGGTATAGTTAAAGACTACATGGAAAACCGTTACAACCTTGATGATGACGTTTCTAGGAAAGACATAACCCGTATGTTTATGAATAACATGAGGGGTTTTTCTGCAGGTAACTCTGTTCGTGCTATTAAAGAAGTTTCATATCTAAACAGTCTAAACGAAAAGCAACTTGGAAAAGTAGGAGAGGCATATACTTTATTTGAAGGTATGGCTAATATCTACAGTGATGAAACTACTCTTGGTGAAAAGGCTGGTGGTACTTGGGATTACATTCGCTCAACTCTGGCTGACCCTATAAATGTTGTTGGCTTTGGTGCTGGTAAAGCTATTACTGCTGGTACTGTAAAGGGTGGTACATACACCGCACAGAAGTTAGCCATGAGAGCTTATCACAGAACCTTAGCGAAAGAAGTAGCTAAAGAAGGTATGACTAAGGTTGCGGCTGAGGTGGTAGCTAAGAAGGCTGCTGATAAGATATATGGTCAAGCTATCGTTAAGGTTTCTAAAAGCGAAGCATCTAAGATAGCAGCGAGGAGAGCTATAGCTAATGCTGCTCCCGGGAGTGTTGCGGGTGCTTTGGTTAAAAGAGAAGCCTTAAAAGAAATAGGTCTTGTTGCTACTGTTGATTCTGTAGCTGGTGCTATGGGTACATATGCCTATGAGAAAAGTTTAGTCCGTACTGATGTAAAGGAAGAGGTCAGCAAGTTTGCTGTAGGTATGGGTGCTATTGGTGGCATGGTAATGGGTGGTGTTGCTGCGGGTCTTATTGCTAGGAAGGCCAGTAAGGGTCGTCTGGGTAATGAAGCTCTTGGTATAAAACCTTTTGAATTACCTACGGAAATAGATTTTAATAAGGGGGCTTCTCTTGACAACCTTACAGATATGTTTGGTTTTACTATTAAGCCTAAGACTGAAATAGTCAGAAAACGTACAGATGATGTTGAAGGAGTTATTAATAAAAACGCGGAGACATTTCAAGTAATAGGTATGGAAGGTAAAGACATACGTATTACAGATGGTACAAGATTTAGCTCAAAGGCAGTTAAAAAACCGGGACAATTAAAAAGTAAACTTGTAAGCCCAAAAGACTTTAGGATTAAATCAAACGGAGCTGATGTAGTCAACTCTGGCAAGCTTTATGATTGGGGTACAAATGTTCGTAAGGGTGTAGAGCTTGACGGTCAAGACAATGAATTTTTCAGAGTTCTTATGTTGGGTGATGCAGAGAAAGGTCTTACTGGCTTTGCTCAAATGATGTCTGATAAAGGTTTTGTGTATCGTCCAAGAACTAGAGATGATACTATCACTAGATTTATGACTGATGCAATTATGAGTTCAGGTAAAAAAGATACAGCAGACTTTATAAAACAATTTAAAGCTTCCACTGGGATTAAAAAAGTAAATGTAGAAAAAGTTCTTGATCCTAAAAAGACAGGTAAACTTGAAGATTTAAACATAGAAAATTTTGCTCAAGTTTTTGCTAAAAAAATAAGTGATCATGCTGTGGGCCTAAACTCTATGGCTCAAGCAAAAAAAATCTTAGCTCTTGGTGATGGAGATGAAGTAACCTTTAAACAGTACGCTGATGCTATGCTAAGTCTTGGTATAAAATCCCCAGAAGAAAAAAGTAACGTAGCTAAGTTTATGGAGATCTGGGGCAGTGCAGCAATACGAAGAAATCAGAATCGTATTATTCGGTTGTTGGTATCTAACCCATCTACGTCCTACCTTAACCTAGTTGGTTGGGGTGCTGCTACAGGTATTAATAGTATCACTGACATGGGCGTTGCATCAATTCATTTTGGTCGTAGTGGTCTGTATAAAGTTTTTGGAAATGATTTAGCTGCAACAGAGCAGAAACGTATTGCGGGTCAGTTAGTCAGGGCAAATAGAGAACGAATTGCAAATCTCTTTGATCCCAACATGACCCTAGATACCTTTCGTTCTATCTCTATCTTAGAGCCAAAGGCATTGCAGCAACTTACAGAGGTTCTGCCCGGAGGCATTGAGGACGTAAGTAAGATGTCTAGGGGATTTGATCCTAACAATGTTATGATGGGTGGTAAAGATCTTTCGGCTGGTGCAGATAAGACAGTAGATTTTATCCAGAAGATAAGCTTTGTTAAGGCACAGGATGTCTTTACTAAGTCACAAGAGTTTATGTATCAGATGGATAAAAACCTACGTGTTTCTTTTGACAAAAGTTTTTCTGAGTTCTACACTGACGGTGCTGCTAATAAGATGATGGCTACAGAAGCGTACCAGCAATCTTTAGCTAAGGCTGTAGCAGAGACTCAAAGGGCAACTTTCTCTAAGTCATACAAAGATGTAGGTATGATAGCAGACATAATAGAAGAAGCTCGTAATGTTGCAGGTCTAGGTCTCTTAGTACCTTTTGGGCGTTTCTTTAATAACACTGTAAACTTTATGGTAGAGATGACTGGTGGTAGTCTGGTAACAAAAGGGTTGGCAGGGGCATACAAAGATAAAGGGTATGCTGAGTTACTTACTCGAGGTGCTGTTGGTTGGGCATCTGTTACTACTTTAGCGCAATACGAGCTTGACTACAGGAAGCAAGGTCTGGCATGGGATCAAAGCAGAAGTAATATTACTGGTGAAGTAACAACAGAAAAGTTTATCTTTCCCATCTCCCACTTAAAAGCAGGTGCAAGAATAATGTCTTACTTCCTTGATGGCGAGCAAATACCAGAGGGTGAGATGGGACAAATAGCAGAAACAATAGGTTTAAGTGCAATAACAAGACAGTTGAATCAAACAGCAGATGGCCTAGGCGATGCATTTAAGGCGGCTGCATCTGGTGATAAAAAAGCTTTGTTATTATTTCAAGATATTGGTGCTAAGATTGGATCACAAGCTATCTCAGGTGCCACACGTTTCTTAGACCCAGTAAACTTAGCTGTAGGTTTAGGCAGGGGTAATGACTACACTGCGATAGATCGTAGGGATGGGTCTCGTATGCTTAACGATAGTGTTAGGTACATGGATCAGATGATTGCTGTTTTCAATGGAGAAGATCTAGCACCGCAAAGGGTTAGAGCAGTTACAGGTGAGGATAGATCAGATGCATCCAAGATGCTTGGCTCTAGGGAAATTAAGTTGACAGACACAGCTAAGATTATGAATATGATAGGTAAGCCTACTTTTCAAGCTGATATGTCTATGGGAGATTCTGGGTCAGCAAAAGCCAGTAATAGGTTTAACCAACTGTTCAATGCATTTGTAGAGTTTCAGTCCACAAAACTATTAAAGAACCCTAAGTTTAAAAAGGGTGAGGCTACATTAGAAAGAAAGGTAGACTCAGGTTTGCTGACAACAAGATTAACAATGGTTCAAAACTTGTTGAACAACGCTAGGGCCTCTACTTTAAGTGCTATGGAGGCTGGAACCAAGGACGATCCAACGTTTAAAAAAATGATTGACGTTATGACTAAGTACTCTGCAAAAAAAGTAGACTTAGCAATGAGGTCTTTAAGTGAGTCAACTGAAATAGGTTTAAAATATGAGGAATTATCTCTCCAACAGCTAAACTTGTTAGAAAGTTATTTAGACAGCAGAAGAGAAATCAAAAAAAATCTTTAGTCTTCGTCAGTCTCTAACATAAAGTCAGCCCATTCATATGCGCTTCTACGAACTTCATTCATTTGAATATGCCCCTTACTATTTGAGAGTATCCCTGACAGAGCTTGTCCTGCCAGATACCTTCGAGAAGTGAGGGGCTTCATTGATTTTGTAGTTCGCTTCTTTCGTGAATAGGTTTTAGCTTCTTCGGCTAATGCTATCTTATCCTTTTGACTCACGCTCTTTTACCTTCTTTAAGTTTTCAAAGTACGCTATGTTAAACCCATACTCCCATTCTTTATTGTCTTTACTTGTGCGAGAGTAAGGATTTACTAGGTTGCCCTTCTTAAAATCTAAGTTGCCTTTTTCAAAAGGTCTCATTGTTTCTCCTCTAGGCTTTCAATTAGTCGGTCAAGATACCAACGAGCTTTCTTTAAATCTTCTAAGCCATTCTTGTAAGGCCATCGCCAAAGATACTTAAAACAATTACACCAGCAGTAAGAGATAAAGGAGGGCAGTACCGCTTCGTTAGTCATAGCCTCCATTGCGTCTATACATTCGATACCAGAACTGTTGTAGTGGGAAGGACTATTTACATTGTCAACTTTTTTCATACAGATCTCACAGTCATCTTGTTCAGTTTCTATTTTACAGACAGAGCAATAATTCATTATACACCCACCTGCAACTTAATGCAAGTAGGTATGTTAAGTTTCTTACTCATGTTATGTCCACCATTTCACACACGTCACCGCTACATGCCATAGTCTGCATACCAGATGTGTTATCTTCAATCTCATACTCAGAGAGCTTAGACCAATCAATAGCAGTAGGCATAAGAGATAAAAGATTACGGTAGGCTGTAATATCTACATCCTGATAAGGTGCTTGCTGATAGGTATGCTCATTGAAGGGCAGGAACGATACACCAGACATCTCATCAAAGTGCTTGTACACAAAGGCTCCTACTTCAAACCATTCGTCTGACTTAACGTTGATAGTTACGCTTGGCTTATGTTCGCACCAGTGACGTTGATACATTAGCCACATCTCTAGCTGCTCTAGTGCAGTCATATCAACGGTATGGATAGCATTTTCAGGTGATTTCATAGGAAAGCTAAACACCGTAGTAGCATCAGGCTTCATAACATCAGGCTCACTAGGGATACCTTGATCAATCATAAACTGGGTGAGCGGGTCTTTATTATCTCCCCTGACAGTACGTACATAATAAGGGCTGTGCCTAGCGTGAATCCCACTAGCACTATCAACAAGCTGGGAGACAGTGCCACTTGGCTTAACACAAGTGATAGCAGTAGAAGTAGGGATGCCAAGGCGTTCAGCAAACTCAGCGTTTGTAGATACTGCAACATCTTTCAGGTACTCCAATGTTTCCGATAGACCATCATTAGTCATCGTCATTAATGGGTTATCCATTATCCCCGTGAGAGACACACCAAGCAATCGCTCTGCGGCTGTGTTCGTGTTCCACACTTTGCGCAGATAGGGGAAGTGTGTGTAGGTTGATTGGATCGTCCCAAGTATAGTGGCACATCGGACTTTCCTTGCAATATCTTCAAGACCATCTGACGCACGGACAACAACCTCTGAGAGATTGCAGAATTGATTCGGGCGTAATATGATTTCCGAACAAGGGTTGGTTCCGAACTCGTAGCAAGACTCTCTACGGCCATTCTTTTCAGCTTGTTTAATTGATGCTTCTCTGTTGAAGACCCCACGTTCACCACTCCCACTTTCCATAAGGGCTGTCCACTCACGCATGAACGCAATACTGTCTGGTTTTTCTGTGTAAGACACAGAGTTGTTAGCTAAGGCACGATGAGGAGAACTCTCCCACCAGTTGCCTGATTTAGCATGGCGCATACGGTCATCACTTAGGTTGGATAAGGAGATCATAGCACTGCGGCGTACACCACCTACTACAACTACTTCGCCAATCTTACACATCAAATCATGACACTCAATACTAGATAGCTTACGGTTAGAAGCTACTTTGAAAGTAGTAACTGCAAAGTTAAACAGATCAATCAAGGGCGCTGGGCCTGAAGCTCTGCCACCAAAAGTCTTTAGTCTTGCACCTGCGGGACGAACTCTACTAACATCCCACTTAGGGATTTCACCAGCCCAAAGGAGTGCCAACACTTGCCTGAGACCTTTAGCCCAACCTTCCTTGCTATCCTTGATAACAACCGTAGTCTCGCTATCGAACAGGGTAGGAACATCAGGAAGTTTACTAATGAACTGACGCTCAACACTGAAACCAACCCCCGTACCGCAAAGCAGGACGAACATAGCCTCATCGAAAGACTTAGGGTCATCTACGGGTAGGTAGCTGCAATTATACATGCAAGTATTGTCACGCATACTAGCTTTACCTGCTGTCATCATTGACCTCATACTAGGCATAACCTGTAGGCTCAAGATGTGGTGGCGTATACTATCTACCTCACTTTGATTTTCTAAACCTGTTAATGCTCCATCTAAACTGTGTAAAACTATACCCTCTTCAACTTCCTTCCCGCTGTATTCGGGTAATATGGGTTTCACAATGTTGTCAATGTAACGCTCAACTGTTTCACTCCATGTTTCTCTACGGCCCTCCTTTTCAAGCCACCGTGCATACCGACTGGTTGCAATAAAGGTCTGATAGTCCGTAGGTAGGTAGTTACTTTTCATCGTTTATCTCCGCTTCCCTTTAGGGTTCCTCTGGCTTCACGTCCGTCTAGCTTGGACACATTTAATTGCATAACCTCATTGATGTTACTGTTGTAGATATGAGATAGGGCTGTAACGTAAAAGAGAACGTCACCTAGTTCTTGTAAGATCTCTTCATCACTAAACCTAGTTTTATCTCTAATAAGTTTTTTAGTTTTCTCAGCAACCTCACCTGCTTCTCCTACAAGACCTAAAGTATTTTCTACTAAACGATCTTTACCTTTGGTGAGCATCTTTTTTTCTACAAAGATATCGTAGTAGTTGTAGTTCCAGTTATCTATTTCCTCTTTAGTTAGCATTTGCTTTTGCCTCCCCGTTTAAGGAATCCTTAAGACGTTTAAGTAAAATTTCTGCTACAACAGAGACACCATTAAGTTGACACTTTAAAGATTGGATTACATTTTGATTAGTTGAGAGTTGGGTTAATATTTGAAGTTGGTCTTCATTAAAGTCTTCTGTATCATACTCTATATCATCAAGTGTTACTTTAGTCATTTAACTGCACCTCACAGGTTAATATTTCTACATCATCTACATCATACATTATGTCGTAAATAAATCCTTGTATAACAACAGGGCTGGACAGATCGTCTACCTCTAAAAAGTTAGCTTTAGAGTCTACCTCTATTGTCATTGTTACTTCATAATTCATTGTCACAAGCCCTTAGTTATACTCAATTACATTAGATTGTCAACCGTAAATAGCTTTCAACCTAGACATTGACACAAACTCTGGGTCATAGCAACCCCCTTCAATGTTACGTTTAATGATAACACCTTTCCACCATTCATGATTTGCTTGCCCAGCCCAACTCTCTTCTGCTCCTTTGAAGCATCCAGCCACAAGACCAATGGCAGGGTTTGGGTGTGCATCATCCTTAAAAAACATACCTCGTTTGTGGCTGTGACCAACAGTAGTAGAGTGGTGACGTTTTTTTAGTAGGTTGTAGGCGTGGTGTTCTCCAGACATAGCTGTACCATAATTCCCACTACTGATATAATGAGCGTATGTAACTCCATCTTTATCAAAAGAGTCTGGGGCATTGTTTTGATATTCGTAGTATTCATCAAACCAATAGTCTGTCTGCAAGTGACTAAAACTAATACCGTAACGATCACCCTCAAGTCTGGGGTCTATACTTAGGGCACGTTTGATTCGGTATTCGTGATTACCCTCACAGCCAAAGTAAACAGGTTTACGTTTCTTCATCTCTTTGAACTTACGTCTAGTACGATCCTGTGCTTCATTGTAGTGGTCAATGTCACGCTCGTAACTCTGGGCGCACAGTGCTGCAGGAGTTTTAGTGTCAAAGGTGTTGAGGGACTTTAGGTCTGCACCATCACCTAGGTCAACTACATAGTCAGGACGTATGTCGTAGATAAGACTCCCTAACCAATCAAATCGTTCATTAGAAACACTGGGGTCTACGTGTGAACACGTTAAAATTACTGCTGTTTTAGACATTGTATTCTCCTATATCGTTAGTCTCTAGTTGAAGGGGTTCTATGTTCTTATCGAAATACCTTTTCCATTCGTATGCACTATCTAAAGACTCAAACCAAAAGTTTTGGTCAAAAACCTTACCGTCATCTTCTGCTTTACATACTAGAAGAAACTTACATTCATCTGCAAGATCATCTCTATCTGGCAAATCTTCACAGTGTATTGGGCCTTCGATAATACCCCAAACTTTTAAAACATCAGTCACTTCCTCCACCCTTCCAATTCTTAAGTAACTCCATGTAGTGATCCATACCAACCATAACTACCCAAGGGTTTCTGTCTGATCTAAAGAAGACTACAGGCTCACCCTTACCATGTGCGCCAGCTTGTTCCAAGTAACCGTACACAGTTTTTAACGCATCTTTACGTCTCTTAACTTCAATAGCTAGGGGTATCTTTTTACGGGCTGCTGGACTAAGCTGTATGTCCTCACCAGTATCACCCATAGTTGTACTCTTTATATCGTCAGGCTCAAACTCAGGGAAAGTAGCTAGTAACTTATCCCTGACTTCTTGCTGACCATTTCTACCCTTAGCCTTAGCTGATCTTGTCTTTGACATTGGGGGCCTCCCATATCTGATCAACTTCTCTTCGTAACCAAAGCAGTCTAGCGTTCTCAATGACACGTTCTTCATCACCTTCGTATGCTTCAACGCAAGCGTCCCACAATTCCATCTCAGTAGTAAGTCCCTTAAGTATCTTGTTTGCTTTAACAGGGCCACACCTATGAAGCCCAGCTATGTTATCAGCCCTATCCCCAGTAAGTATCTGAGTGTAGAAGAACTTAAGTCCCGTGGCCTCCCCAACGACAGAGAAAAGCCTGTGGGATAGGTTGTAGTGAAAGCAAGGGATCTGAAGCATGTCTTTGTCAACACTAGCAACAACAGAACTCCTACCACACTTAGTGGCTTCTATCGCAATAAGATCATCAGCCTCTTCACCTCTACTTGTTATTGCACCATATTTATGAGACATATAATCGCGTATGAAAGATAGGTGTGCTGGTTTAGCCACATCTTTACGGTTGCCTTTGTAATCAAGGGTTTTTGCGTAGTCAAACCTAAAATTACCTTTGCCTGTTAGATAGACTTGAGTGGAGTGAGCAAGGTACTCGGTGTCTTCGTATACCCTGACCAATAACTCATCTACTTTTAACATAGCATCATTATGCGTACCTTCATTCGAGGAAAACCCCGCACGGTAGGCTATGATATCCCCGTCGATCAGGATTTTCCCCTTGGGTTCCATTAGAAAGGAATCTCATCTTTTACAGCTACTACTGCTGGTGCGCTGGGCGGGGCAGGTGTATCAGAGTAAGATACAGACTTGTACACAGGCTTGGACGCAATACCCTCATGGGGGACATGATCCAGAACATCAATACGATCTAGGCGAGATCCCGGCCCCATTGCCGTATCATATACTACGATGTACACATCAGCAATAGTACCATTGCCCAACTCACCATCGTCAAACAGCCAAGGCTTATTGTTCTTTCCGTTGAACACCTCTGGTGCGCCACTGTTGAAGTCGTGACCAGTATCAAACTTACGCACGGCTTTAGTAAGCATACCACGCCCCTCTGGGTCAGATTTAAAACCACGGCCCCAGCCTACAGACTTAAGTAGGTTTACGTTGTCATCGTCCATAATAATATCCACAGTGCAAGCACCTTTAGTAGACTCATATGAACCCTCAGATTGAGGTGTCTTTTTAAAACCAGTAAGGTCACGGTTCTCTTCAAATACCTTAGCCCATTGAAGGACTGCTCTTACTTTTACTCCACGTTGTGCCATTTAGCATCTCCTATATTAGTGAATATCGGCATAGGTTGCGCCGTATTGTACATCTATACCTAAGTTTACATTTAGTTGCAAGTGTTTATTTAGATTAACCATAGCTTTTTTCAAGGTTTCTGTGTGTTTTTCTTCCTCTCCTTTTTTAACAGCATTAATTGTTTCGTCATGGAATTGCCCCAATATGTTAGGTCTACTGCGTGTGTAGTTGAACACCCATAGGTCAAAGCAATAGGCACCTGTACTCTGGTTGAGGGTAGAGAAAACATCCTTACGGAATCGAAGTGTGTGCCAGAACTTACTAACAGGATTCTGTACCCACATCTGTTCGTTGATTGTCCTAACCTTTTGATCTTCAACAAACTCAGTGATACCCTT
>Ga0308019_10001263_pt1 | contig 15626 bp, 15 predicted proteins | sample Neamet284_FD_203135 | JGI IMG/M metagenome (GOLD analysis project Ga0308019, IMG submission 203135) | Marine microbial communities from water near the shore, Antarctic Ocean - #284 | ecosystem: Environmental > Aquatic > Marine > Unclassified | place: Southern Ocean | collected 2014-10-01 | reverse complement strand
AAGCACCAGCAGCTCCGCCAATCACAATATTTTGCGGAGTACGTCTTTTTAACCATATAGTATATATAACTATATAAAAAAATATTGTTATAGCTAAAAAAATAGCAGAATACCAATTTACTAAAACTCCCATAACAAAAACTGATCCAAAAGATAAGACTATTCCGAAGCTAAGCGCTTCAGACTTAGGTATCAATCCTAATGGAATTGGACGATTGACAGTTCTTTTCATCTCTTTATCAATATCAGCATCATACCACATGTTCAAAACACCTGACGCTCCTGCTCCAATAGCAATACAAAGTAAAGCTATAAAAGCTGTAAAAGGATGAATGTGAACAGGGGATAAGACTATCCCTACCAAAGCAGTAAATATTACTAACGACATAACTCGCGGCTTCATTAGAGAATAAAAATTATTAACACTAGATATCTGATCTGTCATTATATTCTAACAATTAAGCTTCGTAATATTTTAATAATTATGTTAATGCTCCGCTTCTTCCATAGGTTTAGGCAATACCTCATATTGATGAAACGGTGGTGGTGATGATAATGTCCACTCTAAAGTTGAGACACCACTACCCCAAGGATTATCTCCAGCAGGAATTTTCTTATAAAAAGCATTAAATACACCTACTAAAAATATAAGCACAGCAACTGATGAAATATATGAACCAATAGAAGAAATTAAATTCCAACCAGCAAATGCATCAGGATAATCAACGTAACGTCTTGGCATACCAGCTAATCCTAAAAAATGTTGGGGGAAAAAAATAAGATTCACACCAACAAAAGTAGTCCAAAAATGTAATTTTCCAATAAGCTCAGAGTACATGTAACCGGTCATTTTTGGAAACCAATAATACCATCCGCCAAAGATAGCAAACACAGCACCCATCGATAACACATAATGAAAATGCGCAACAACATAATAAGTGTCATGGAACGCTCTATCAACACCTGCATTAGCTAAAACAACGCCTGTTACGCCACCAAGTGTGAATAAAAATATAAAACCCATGGCCCAAAGCATAGGTGTTTTAAAATCAATTGAACCACCCCACATTGTTGCAATCCATGAAAAAATCTTTATTCCCGTTGGAACAGCAATAACCATTGTTGCGGCAACAAAATATGCCTGAGTATCAACGCTTAAACCAACTGTATACATATGATGAGCCCAAACAATAAATCCAATCACTCCGATGGAAACCATTGCATATGCCATACCCAAATACCCAAAAACAGGTTTCTTTGAAAAAGTTGATATAATCTGACTAATCATACCAAATCCCGGTAAAATAAGTATGTACACCTCAGGATGACCGAAGAACCAAAACAAATGTTGAAACAATATTGGGTCGCCGCCACCAGCTGGATCAAAAAATGTTGTTCCAAAATTTCTATCAGTTAAGAGCATTGTAATCGCACCAGCCAACACAGGAAGTGATAACAACAAAAGAAAGGCAGTAACTATTATTGACCAAACAAAAAGTGGCATTTTATGAAAAGTCATACCTGGTGTTCTCATGTTTAATATAGTTGTTATAAAATTAATTGCTCCAAGAATTGATGATGCTCCAGCAATATGCAATGCTAGTATTGCAAAATCCATTGCTGGACCAGGTTGTCCAGATGTGGACAAAGGCGGATAAATTGTCCAACCACCTCCAGCTCCTAGTCCACCAGTAGGTCCAGGAACAAACATTGATATTACTAATAGTAATAAAGCAGGGGGCAGCAACCAAAACGAAATATTATTCATTCTTGGAAATGCCATATCTGGTGCTCCAATCATGAGAGGAACAAACCAATTGCCAAACCCTCCAATCATTGCAGGCATAACCATAAAAAATATCATTATAAGGCCATGCCCTGTAGTAAATACATTATAAACATGGGTGTCACCGAATATTTGTAGGCCTGGGCTTTGGAGTTCAAGCCTCATTCCAAGCGACAAAAAACCTCCTATTATTCCAGAAAAAATCGCAAAAATCAGATACATGGTACCTATATCTTTGTGATTTGTAGAATAAACCCATCTTTTCCAACCTTGCGGTATGGAATGGTCTGATGAACTAGAAGCGTACGCCATATAAAAACCCTCTATGTTTTCTTATCATTAATATTAATTTAGCTCAGCATATTCTTTGCTTTGCGGTATAGTATAACCTAAATCTGTAAATTCAATTTTTGCTTTTTGTAACCAAATATTAAAATCTTCTTCAGCTAATACGCGTATCTCTATTGGCATAAATGCATGCCTAATTCCACATAGTTCTGAACATTGACCATAGTATGTCCCAGGTTCTTCAACTTTAAACCAGGTTTCATTTAAACGACCGGGTACAGCATCTGTTTTTATTCCGAAAGAAGGTAACGCCCAATTATGTATCACATCACCTGAAGTAACTTGAACTCTTATTACTGCATTAGCTGGAACTACAAGTGGATTATCGACAGATAATAATCTAATTTTATCATCCGTCAATTCATCGCCTTCTAAAGGGAGTGAATCAAATGCAATGTCAGAATGATCTGGGTATTCATAACCCCAATACCATTGATGCCCCGTTGCTTTGATGGTCATATCAGCATTCTGTGGAATAGTTTGTTGTGTGTATAATATTCTGAATGACGGAACAACCATTATTGCTAATATTAATATCGGTAGAACTGTCCATATAACTTCAATTAGCGTATTGTGAGTCGTACGTGAAGCAACAGGATTCTTTTTTGAATTAAATCTAAATATAATATAAATCAACAAAAACATAACAAACAAAGTGATTGCAGTAATAATTGGAAATAAGAACCAATTATGGAACCATACAATATCTTGCATATTTGATGTTGCTGCATTCTGAAAACCAATTTGAAAATCTTTTGGCATTCCAAGATTATCAACTGCCAATACAGACGACGCGCTAGAGAAGACAATAAAAGTAAAAGCAGTTAAATACTTAATTAAAGAAATCATATTCAAATATTTCATAAAAAACCCTAACTATAATTAACAGAACGTATAAATTAATGTATTTCATATTATAAAAATAATCATTAATTAATAACTTATCAATATACTCACCTATAATAATTTATATGGATATACCATATTTCAATAAATTCAAAAAAAATATTTTTTTTTTCACTGAATTTAATTAAAATTAATCAATAATTAGTTTAAATATTAAAAAGTCTATTTAAATGCTAAAAAACAATATTTTTTTTAAGATTAAAATACCTATATTCATTACGATTATTATATTCTTTTCTTTTGATATAACCAAATCCTTATCCAAAGAAGTAGCAGAAGAAAATACGATTTATGATTTAGGGGGTAAACGAGGTATTTTTATTGATGAAACTGGTGATTGGACAACTTTATGTGATTACAATGATAAAGATTATTGTTCTTTAATGCAATTTATACAATCAGAAGATGAAAATACAAAGCATAGAGCTCTAATACAAATTATAAAAAAACAAAAAAAAAGCATAATGCACATATGGACTCCTGATGGCTTTCCACTTAATCCTGGAGTAGGTATTATTTTTAATGATAATAATCAGTTTAAAGAATATAAATTATGGATTCCTTACACAAAATGTAGAGAAAATAAGTGCAGGGCTGAATTAATCTTAGACAATTCTCTCATAAAAAAATTCAATTTATCCGATCATTTTATAATTGTTATACACCCAGATAAAATAAAAAGAATTGGACTTATTATACCAAATAAAGGTTTCGAAATTGCATTTAAAAAAATGAAAACCATGCCGAATTAGTTTAGTAAAAAATTAATAATTAATATAATAATTTATGATATAATAAGTTTGATAATAAATACAAAAATAGTTTATTATCAAAAAAAACGACTACTTTTGATAAAGGAATCAATAATGAAATATCTAATAATACTAATTCTTACTATTATGATTTCAAACTATTCTAATACTGCAAATGCAGAAGGAACGAAATTATGTGAAGGCATAGGCGGAAATTTATTATGTGGTGCCGGAATTGGTGGTGGTATTGGAGCAGCAATTGGTGGAAATGACGGGGCTAAATCGGGTGCTCTTATTGGTGGTATCATTGGCATTACTTCTAGCTTAAGCAAACAGGCAAGAATTAATAAAGATGCAAATAATGTTGATAGCACTGCTAATATCTATACCTACGATTTAATTTATAATATACAAATAGCATTAATTAGCCTTGGTTACGATACCGGTGCATATGATGGAAACTATGGTCCTCAAACAAAAAATTCTATAAAAGGCTATCAAAAAAATAATAGTCTTCTAGTAAATGGACTGCCCTCAAAAGAACTTTATATTCATATTAAGAAAAGTGTTGTAAACCTCTACAGCGAAGAATAATACATCAATCTTACTTCGATGACTTCCCTATCAAAAAAGATAAGGTGCCTATCAAAGATAATAATACTAGCTGTATTGACATTGGAAATGCGCTTTCTATAGATATTGATGCTGCAATATAAGTACATATTCCAGCCAATGAAAACTGAATAGAACCAGATAACCCTGATGCTGCACCAGCAAATTCTGGCTTAACACTGACAATATTAGCTATAATATTTGGCATAACTATACCGTTTGAATAGGTTATAATCATCATAGAACCAAATAATGTATAAATATTCATAAAATCATAATAAATAAATATTCCCATTAAAATTGATCCTAAAATTCCTCCAAAGACTCCTACACTAATTAACCTTAAAGAACCAACTCTCTCTGATAGTCTTGCGGCAGTGAAGCTGCCAAGCATAAAAGCTATCGATATTCCTATAAAAGCAAAGCCATATTGTGTTGGGCTAAATTCTAAAATTTCAATTATTATATAAGGAGCTACAGCTATGAAAGTAAAAAACAGTGAATTTGCGCAAGCCATTGTTAATGTAAAAAGTAAGAATTTGCGTATTCTTAATAAGATCATAAAATTAAATAACAATGTTTTAATATCACCGCTTGATCTATTGTCAATATTTGTTTCTTTTATACCATTAAATGTCATAAGTATGAGCATAATTCCTGTAAAAATAAGTACGTAAAAAGACGACCTCCATCCTACAAAATCTGCTAATATCCCCCCTAATGCAGGGGCTATCATAGGGGCTATAACCATAACCGTAGTAACATACCCCAGAGCACTTGCGGCTTTTTCTCTTCCATATACATCTCTTACTATAGCTCTGCCAAGGACTACTCCAGAAACTCCTCCTAAAGCTTGTATGAATCTTCCGAAAATAAGCATTTCAATAGTGGGTGCCATAGAACAGATTATTGAACCAATAATAAATACAAATATACCAATCATTAAAATTGATCTACGGCCATATGCATCTGACAAAGAGCCAATTATCAATTGACCAATGGCCATGGCTGCAATAAATGCGGTTATAACTAATTGTGCACTAGAATAGGTAACATTAAAATCATCAGCTATACTTGGCAATGAAGGTACTATTATATTAAGTGTGAAAGGAGCCAATCCAGTAACAGCAGCTAATGCTAATATTGAAGGTGGTTTTTCCGATTTTATCATAAAAATTTAATATTCATTTTAAATAGTATTTTCAAATAAAACGCTGTCTATATTTTTAGACCACTTTGTATTGTACATTTTTATTAAATAATCAGCTGAGGTTTCTTTATTTTCTATGATTGAAAATAATGGTTTTAGATATTTTTCTTCAGACTCTCCGTGAATATTAAAAATACCCCTTGCTGAAAGTCCCTTTGATGATAAATTTAATATTTCTAATAAGATCTTATCTATTTTTTTAGATCTAAATTTAGCATTTAAACCAAATAAAATTATATTTTCTCTTAATTCAACAATCTCATCGGGTGTCCAATCAGAGATTAAATCATATGCTGATTTAAGGGAATTGCTATCATAAAGTAGTCCTACCCAAAATGAGGATAATGCCATTATCTTATCTGGCATACCACCATCTGCTCCTCGCATTTCAATAAATTGTTTTAACCTAACTTCCGGGAATAATGTTGTTAAATGAGTAGACCAATCATCTATTGTTGGGTATGTTAATCTATTAGATTGCATTTTAAATCCATTATTCATAAAGTCTCTAAAAGTCATTTTATTTAAAGATAAATAAACTCCGTCTCTATACAAAAAATACATTGGAATATCTAATGCATAATCCATGTACTTCTCAAAAGACATAGATTTATCAAATGCAAAAGGCAAAAAACCAGTCCTCTTGACATCTGTGTTTGTCCATACTTTTGATCTATAGGAAATGCAACCTGAGATCTCATTTTCATAAAAAGGACTGTTTGCAAATAATGCTGTGACTAGGGGCTGCAAAGCAAGTCCAACCCTTAATTTATTAATCATATCCGCCTCACTATCATAATCTAAATTTACTTGAATTGTAGCAGTACGGTGCATCATATCTAGGCCCATAGAACCTACAGACGGCATATATTCTCTCATAATATCATATCTTTTTTTTGGCATCTTAGGCATTTGATTTAATTTCCAAGAGGGAGCAAATCCAATATTCAAGAAATCAATACCAAGTTCTTCGCCTATAATTTTTATTTCTCTTAGGTGTCTGTAAAGCTCGTTATTTGTTTCGTGAATATTGCTCAATGGAGCTCCAGATAATTCTATTTGACCAGCAGGTTCTATCGATACATTTCTATCTGGTTTATATTTATCTCGCAAACCGACCGTATTATCATTTTCATAAATTGGTAACCAATCAAATCTTTTTGCTAAGTGTTCTAATAATGATTTTACACCATTTGGACCATCGTATTGAATCGGCAACCTGGTATCTTTATCGTAAGCAAATTTTTCATGCTCTGTTCCTATAACCCATCTGTTTTTTGGCTTACAACCAAATTTAAAATATTCAATTAAATCTTGGTAGGTTAAGTTTTTTTCTGATAATTCTATATTAATTTCCATAAAAATAACAAATCACAATTTTAACTTAATTTCTATATTTTTTTTACATTATTAAATCAAAATATATTAATTATGATACCAATCACCCCATACAGATTGGATTAGACTGATAGCGGCTATAGCAGCTGTATCTGCTCTTAAAGTTCTTGGACCGAGAGAAATTCTTAGTACATTATCATAAGCCAGTATTTGTTGTCTTTCGTTATTCGAAAATCCTCCTTCAGGACCAATAAAAACAGATAAGATTTCTCCATTGATTTTCTTAAGTGATTCCAAGGGATTAGTATTCTCCGCAAACTCATCTGCAAAGATAATTGTATCATTCTGGTTCCAGTTTTTAAGCAATTTACTAAGATTTATTTCGCTATTAATTCTTGGTAATTGCAATAATCCGCATTGCTCTGCAGCCTCTTTTATGCGGGCTTGAATTCTAATAATATTAACAGCTCTAACATCCGTAAATTCTGTTATAATTGGTGTTATATCAGAAACACCAAGCTCTGTTAATTTTTCTACTGTATAATTATATCTATTAAATTTTAGTGGTGCGCAATAGCAATGGATTTTTGGATAAGACTCTTGTTTTCTTACTTGTAATACCACAGTTATGCTAATAACTTCTTTTTTTATTTCCTCAATTCTTACTCTCCACTCTCCATTCTTTCCATTAAAAATCAGAAACTCATCATCGTGTCTCATTCTCATAACATTTTTAAGATAATGTGAATCAGGTTTGCTAAGTAATATTTTATGGCCAGAGAATAATTTGTCGTTTAAATAAAGCCTGATATTTTTTATTGAATTAGATTTCATATACAACTCTCAACTTATTTGTTATAAATACTTATTGTAAAATTTATTTATAATTTACCTCTAATGAAAAAACCTTCTAATAAAACTATCTAATCCTATGAAAAACAAATTACCAAATAATTTGAAATATTATATACAAATCTCAAGATTTGATAAACCAATTGGTTGGTGGTTATTATTTATTCCATGTATTTATAGCCTAGCATTATCTTCAGTCAAATATAATATATATCCAGATTTATATTTAATATTTTTATTTCTTATTGGATCAATAATAATGAGGGCCGTTGGTTGTATCTTTAATGACATAGTGGATAGAAAGATAGACGCAAAAGTTGAAAGAACTAAAAACAGACCTTTAGCAAGTAATAAAATTACATTGTTAGAAGCATTATTACTTATGTTCATATTGTCTTTAATAGGATTTTGGATATTATTACAATTTAATAAAATAACTATATTAATCGGATTGTCAGCAGTTATCACAATAATCATATACCCTTTTATGAAAAGGATAACTTACTGGCCTCAATTATTTTTGGGAATCTCATTCAATTGGGGTGCATTAGTTGGCTGGACATCAACAAGCAATAACATCTCTATTGAAATGTTATTCATTTATCTATCATGTCTATTTTGGACATTAGGTTACGATACAGTATATGGCTATCAGGATATTGAAGATGATAAAAAAATTGGAATAAAATCAACTTCAAGATTATTTGGTAAAGAAAAAAAATCACATATTTGGTTTTTCTATTTTATTAAATATTTTTTGCTAGCAACTGCACTATATATAGTAAATGTACACATTATTAGTTATTATCTTCTTGCTATTGGAATCATATATACATCAAAATTAATTAAAAATTTAGATCTACAAAGCCCAAATTCATGTGCGATTTTCTTCGTTAAGAATCGTAACATTGGCCTAATAAACTTTACAGCCATTTCTCTTTCCGCAGTTATAGGTTAAGCTAATAAAATAATATGAATATAATCAGAAAAAAAATTTTACTTTTATATATTATAACTACTTCTATTTTTGGAATGTTGATTAATCCTTATTTAACATACAGAATATTCAAGAATAAAGAAAACAAAGAAAGTGCCGACCAAAAAGCATTAAAAAATATTAAACTAAAACCCCAAGGTACTTTAATTTGGATACACGCATCAAGTGTAGGTGAATCTCTATCAGCACTTTCGTTAATGGAATTAATTATTAAAAATAAAACTTTTGATCATATACTCTTTACAACATCAACCATTACATCAAAGGCTGTTATAGAGAAAAGAATCTCTGATAAAGTATTGCATCAGTATTTTCCTCTTGATACGATTTTTCTAGCTAAAAAATTCCTTAACCACTGGAAACCCAACTCAATAGTATTTATTGAATCTGAGATTTGGCCAAATTTTTTTCAACAAATAAAAAAAATTGGTGTTCCCTTTTATATAGCGAATGCAAGAATGTCAGAACGCTCTTATAAAAAATGGAAAAAATATAATACCGTAGCAAAAGAATTATTAAGCGCAGTTCATATTATTTTTGCTCAAGACAAAACAGCTGAATTAAAATTTAAAAATATAGGAGCGTCTAATATATGTAATATAGGCAACATTAAATTCGATAGTAATCCATTGCCCGTAGATATAAAGAAATACAATTCTTTGAAAGAAATAATTAATAAAAAAATTGTATTTGTAGCAGGATCAACTCATAAGATTGAAAATATAGAAATTGTCAAAATACATCATTCTCTATCAAAAATAATTAATAATTTAATGACAATAATTGTTCCGAGACAATTAAATGAAGTCAGTATGCTGGAGAAGTTTATATTAGAAAATAATATACCTTATTCAAAAGAATCTAATTTAGAGAATGTTAGTAATATAAAAAATTTATTAATTGCCGATACAATGGGAGGGCTCGGACTTTATTATAAAATAGCTGATATTACTTTTATTGGAGGATCTCTGGTAAATAAAGGTGGCCAAAATCCAATTGAAGCTGCTCAATTTGATTGTCCTATTTTACACGGAAAATATACCTCTAATTTCCATGAGATTTATAACAACTTTGATGAACTGGGTGGGTCTATAAAAGTAGAAAATGAAAAGGATCTTGAAGATAATTTAATCAAATTAATAAAAGATACAAAATCTAAGGAACATATGGCTAGAACTAATAAGAATTTGATTAAAATCAATCAAGGTGCTTCTGTTATAATAGAAAGAATTTTTTCATTGGATGAAAAAGGAGTTTAGAATATTGAAAGAACCATATTTTTGGAAGAATAGAAATTTTATATCATTATCTTTATTACCCGTTGGGGTTATATATCATTTAGTTCTATGGTGTAAATTTATTTTTACCATACCTAAAGAAACAATCAAACCAGTTATATCAATTGGCAGTCCTGTTATCGGCGGCGGAGGAAAAACACCTACAGTAATATCAATAGTAAATTTACTTATTGCAAATAATTATAAAAATATTGCCATTATATCTAGGGGGTACAAAGGAAAAGAATTTGGCCCAATAGAAGTGCAAAGTAATCATAGCGTAGAAGAAGTTGGAGATGAAGCTTTGTTATTATCAAGCACTGCAAAAACATATGTATCAAAAAATAAAGTCAAAGGAATAGAGTTTGCAATTGAAAAAGATGCTTCAATCCTATTGCTTGATGATGGTTACCATAACCCAAGTGTAAAAAAAGATATTTCAATACTAGTTATTGATGGAATAGTTAATCTTGGGAATAATATGCTTTTCCCTGCTGGCCCTCTTAAAGAAGGATTTAAATCTCAACTAAAAAGATGTGATGCAATAATTATAATCAATAAAGAAAATATTGATAAAACTCTATTAGGAAAAATAACAAACTCTAATAAAATAATTATTAATACGAAAATAAACTATTTTCATGAAATTAAAAAAATAAGAAATAAGAAAGTTATTGGAATATGCGGTATTGGAGCTCCTAATAAATTTTTCAGTGCATTAGCAAATTTAAAATTTGAAATAAAAAAGAAAGTTATCTTCAAAAATCATCATCTTTATTCAAAAAAAGAAGTCTTAATGTTAATTGAATTGTCTAATAAGAATCCAGGTTATCAAATGATAACAACTGAAAAAGATTATATAAGGTTTAGCAATGATAATGATCCAGAATTAAAATTAAGAAAGAGATTAAATATTCTAAAAATGGAAATAGAAATATTAGAAGAAGATAAACTTAAAATATTAGATCTTATTGAAAAAAAAATACAAACCTATAAAAATTAAAGTTCTTTTTTATATCTTTTAAGCGCTTCATCGGCGCTTCGATAAGCCTCTTGTCTTTCCACATTCCAGTATTTCAAATCTTCTATATCAATTGGATTTCCACTAACAGCACATACTACGTAATCCCCAGGAGTAACAATATCAAACTCTCCGTGAGAATACTTTAAAATAGCCTCTGATTTAAAATCATATTTTTTAAAATTATCCATATTCTGCTTTTTTTAATTATAGAAACAATATGTTAGTTCATATTATGAACTATTTTTATTTTTTTTTAGAATTTTCATTCTTTATAAAAGTATTTAGAGATCCATCAATAAAAATAATATTTAATTCTTTATTTTTGATTGCCTCATCTTTAGTTCTCATGATATTAGCATTCTTGTCTTGTATTAATCCAAATCCCCGTGAAAGAACGTTTTTATAGCTCAGTGAATATAATAATCTTGATCTAGATTCAAGTATTTTATTATCTTGATTAATAATATTAATTATTGATTTTTTTAACATCTGAGCAATTAAATTTGATTTAACTTTTGCATCGTGAATATTTCTTAAAAGATAATTTTTAGAAATATGTTCTTTTAAAGAATTAAAATTTTTCCAATTTTCTTCAATAATTTTTTTAAATGATCTCATGAAGTTCTCAGTAACCTTATCGAATCGTTGTTGATATAAATCAAGAACATTAGAATATCTCGTAATCCTGAAGGAAAATAGATTATAATTATTTCTTTTTAATAAAATCAAATCTTTAAATAATTTAATATTTTTATCACCGACTTCAGATAACTTAGAAGTAAAATCAGAATATTTAAGTATAGCCATCTCAGCCGCTGCAGTAGGTGTTGAAGCTCTTTTATCAGCAACAAAGTCAATTAATGTCCAGTCATACTCATGCCCTACACCTGAAATAATTGGTATTTCTGAATTATAAACTGCACGAATTATTAATTCATCATTAAATCCCCACAGATCTTCTAGAGATCCTCCTCCTCTAGAAACTATTATAATGTCTGGTCTATTTACTTTCGAATTTTTATCTATTTTATTTAATTTTTCTATTGCATTAGCAACTTCAATCGGACATTTATCACCTTGAACGTTGACAGGAAAAATCAAAATATTAACAGGCATTCTCTCTGAAAACTTCTTTAATATATCTGTTAGAGCAGCTCCATTTTCTGATGTGATTATAGCTATATTTTTCGGGAAATATGGAAGGAGTATTTTATTATCTTCAGAAAAAAGTCCTTCTTTTATAAACTTTTTCTTACGTTCTTCAAACAGTGCCATTAATGCGCCCTCACCCGATGGCTCAATTTTTTCAATGATTATCTGGTACGCCGATGACCCTGGATAAGTTGTAATTCTTCCAGTAGCAATAACTTCCAGGCCTTCCTCTGGCTTAAAACCTAAATTATTATAGGATCCACGCCATACAATAGCTTTTACTACCGCACCTACATCTTTTAAACTAAAATAATGATGACCCGAAGAATGGGCTCCTTTATAACCAGATATTTCACCCTTTAACTTTACATAGCCGTATTTATTTTCAATAGTTTTCTTAATATCCATTGAGAATTCACTAACCGTAAATTCTTGTATGTTATTTTGGTAACCAATATCAAAGTTATGCATAAGAACCTATATTAAACAATTTTCTTTTTTGGCAATGTTAAAGTAATATAATATCAAATCAACAATAACATATATATTAAGTTAAAAAACCACTATGAAAATTTTATTAATAGGAAATGGTGGAAGAGAACATGCAATTGCAAGGTCAATTTACTTAAGTTCTATTCCGAATCAGATTTATTCAATTCCTGGAAATCCTGGAATAATGCAGTACGCTAAATGCATAAATATCAGTCTTGAAAAACATAATGATATCTGTAATTTTTCAATAAAGAATGCTATTGATCTTGTTATCATAGGCCCTGAAGTCCCTATATGTAATGGATTATCCGACAAACTTGAAAAAAATAGTATAAAAGTTTTTGCTCCATCTAGATTTGCATCGCAACTAGAATCTTCAAAAAGCTTTACAAAAGAAATTGCCTATAAAAATAATATCCCTACGGCTTCATACAAATGGTTTAATGAAAAAAATAAAGCTATACAATATCTTCATTTATTGAGCACTCCAATAGTTATAAAAGCTGATGGACTTGCTGCTGGAAAAGGTGTGTTTATTTGCGAATCAAAAAAAGAAGCAAGTGAATCCATAGATGAAATATTTAGTGGTAAATTTACTGATAATCCATCGCTAATAATTGAAGAGTTTTTAAACGGAGAAGAAGCAAGTTTTTTTGCTTTAGTAGACGGAAAAGATATACAGCCCTTAATTGGTGCTCAAGATCATAAAAGATTATTAGAAAACGATAAAGGGCCCAATACCGGTGGCATGGGCGCTTACACACCCACTCCTGTATTAACAAACAAAATTATTGGTGAGGTAATGAATAGAATTATCGAACCAACAGTTAGCGCAATGTATAAAAATAATACACCTTACAAAGGTGTATTATTTGCAGGCTTAATGGTTACAGATAAAGGACCAGAATTAATTGAATATAATGTTAGATTTGGTGATCCTGAGACTCAGGCTATGTTAATGCTACTTGAATCAGATTTGTTACAAATTATGCTAGATACAGTTAACGGCGAACTCAAAAATACTAAAATTAAATGGAAAAATAAAACATCTTTAACTGTTGTTCTTGCTAACAAAGGTTACCCTCTAAGCTATAGAACAGATTCTATTATAACAGGTATAGAAGAGGCAGAAAAGGACAAGAGTATAAAAGTTTTTCATGCTGGAACAAGATTTAAAAACAAAGAATTGATTGCAAGTGGAGGACGAGTTCTCAATGTAACTGCAACAGGTTCATCGGTAAAAGAAGCAAGAAAAAAAGCTTACAATGCAATTGAAAAAATAAAATTTAAAACTAAATATTTCAGGAAAGATATAGCTTGGAGAGCTAAATCTTAGGTATCAATTTTTAATCTTTTATTCTTAAAAAATTTTTTTAATAAATATCTAGAGGCTTCAGCTGATATTCCTCCGTAAACTTCTGGTTTATGAAAACAATTATCAGAATTAAAAAAACGAATTCCATTTTCCACAGCTCCATGTTTAACGTCATCCGCAGCATAATATAATCTTCTGATTCGTGCATGAGATATTGCAGATGCACACATTGCACAGGGTTCTAAAGTGACGTAAATATCACAATCTATAAGTCTTTCATTATTTATTAGCTTTGTGGCTGCTTGAATTGCTAGAATTTCTGCATGAGCAATAGGATCTTTGTTAAAAATAACGAGATTATGCGCAATTGAGATAATTGTTTTATTTTTATCTAATATTACCGCACCAATGGGGACCTCATCTAAATCATATGCTAATTTTGCCTGATTCATAGCTATGGCCATCGGGTTTGTTTTATTAATCAATTGATTGCTATTTGACATAACTAGATACTATAATGGATATCAGTAATATCTTCAAATAATAAGGTTACAATCATGTTAAATGAGAAGCAGCGCATAGCAAAAATAATTGCTAGATCTGGTATATGCTCAAGACGTGATGCAGAGAAACTAATATTAGAAAGAAGAGTTAAATTAAACAATGAAATAATAACTACTCCTGCTATACAAGTTACTGATAATGATATTATTGAGGTAGACAATATCAAAATTCCAAAGATTAAAAAAACAAAAGCTTGGATATGTCACAAACCAGCAGGCTACATTACCACATCCCACGATCCACAAAATAGGAAAACTATATTTGAATTATGCCCAAAAGATTTTCCACGTGTAGTCACTATAGGAAGATTAGATATAAATACTGAAGGTCTTATAATATTTACAAATGATGGTGAGCTAGCCAGACTACTTGAATTACCAAAAACAGGTTTATTGAGAATTTATAAAGTAAGAGTATTTAGAAGAATAAATGACAACGATCTAAAAAGAATTCGTTCTTGTCCAACTGTAGATGGTGTAAAATATAATATAGAATCTGTTGATATTGTAAGTCAAACTAGCTCAAATACTTGGTTAAAAATAGCTATTAAAGAAGGAAAAAATAGAGAAATTAGAAATATTTTATCATATTTTAATATTAAAATTAACCGTTTAATTAGACTATCGTATGGACCATTTCAACTTGGTAATATCAATAAGGGAGAAATAGTAGAAATTCCCAATCATATATTAAATAAACAAATATTGCTTATAAAAAAACATTCTACAAAGATATAATATGAGAATATTAACCGGTACAGCAAAGGGTATAAAATTAAAAACAACTAATGATAATACTATTAGACCAACAACAGATCGCGTAAAAGAATCTCTGTTTAATATTCTAGAACATAATCCAATATACTCTGCAATTAAAAATAAACGAATCTTAGATCTTTTCTCCGGAACAGGTTCTATTGGTATAGAAGCATTATCAAGAGGAGCAGAATATTGTTTATTTGTAGATAATGATCATAAATCCAATATCCTTATAAAAGAAAA
>Ga0308019_10001260_pt1 | contig 15641 bp, 20 predicted proteins | sample Neamet284_FD_203135 | JGI IMG/M metagenome (GOLD analysis project Ga0308019, IMG submission 203135) | Marine microbial communities from water near the shore, Antarctic Ocean - #284 | ecosystem: Environmental > Aquatic > Marine > Unclassified | place: Southern Ocean | collected 2014-10-01 | reverse complement strand
TCACTCTTACTATGAATCATAATCCCATCAGCGCCGCTGTCAATATAAAGATAAGCTCTGTCTACAGCATCAACAACTCCCTTACCTAATATAAAACTTTCTATTCTAGCTATAACCATAAACTCTTCTGTAACTAAACACTTTTTACCTTCTGATATTTTATTAGCAAATACATTTGGTTTATCTTGGGTTTGGTTCGATGTGTCATCAAATAAAGAATTTCTTTTAGAGCCAATCTTATCTTCAATTATTACAGCAGATACACCCATTCGTTCTAAGGTTCTTATTGTAAACTTAAAATGTTCAATCATACCACCATTATCCAAATCAACAATCATTGGCTTTGTTGTAACATCAAATATCTCACTTAGTGTTTGACTAACTGTAGTTATATCCACATACTGATTGTCTGGTTTTCCTTTAGAAGCTGAGTGAGTTAAGCTACTTAACCACATAGCATCGAATTCAGCATTTCCTACCTTTGTCTTTTCTACGATTAGACCAGTTAATCCATTATGTGCTTCTAACACTCTTACGATTGGTTTTGTATCTAATAACCGCTTTAACGTCTTTCTTCTAATATCAGGTGTTGTTCCAATATCTTTTAAATGTTTGTGTAGTTTAGTAGAAGATACTCCTTTTGTATATGGAACATCAATAACTTCTCCACCCCATTCTTCTAACTTATCTATTACTCCTTGCCTAACTTGCTTTTGAACTCCCTCTTTCCAATCATCTCCGTGTACTACATAAGATGGCTTTAGTTGTTCTATGTTAGGTATGTAATCTAATGTTTTTTGTGGTATTACTTGACCAACACCTACTATATTTTCTACAACTATTTTTCTTTCTTCGTAACTTAGTGCAGGTAATCTTTTATAACTGGCTATAGCAGAATCCGTGAGCAATCCAACCACTACAAAACCATACTTCTTAGCTTCTTTTATAATGTTTAGATGTCCGTGATGAATTAAATCAGCACACATTCCTACATAAACTTTATTCATCATCTGTTTTCCTAAAGAACCATTCCCAAGGTCCATCTAAAAGATGTTTCTTTAAGAAGTTGTTGTCTTTAGTCCAGATAAGGTGCATCTCATCTGGGCCTACATTTTCTATTTTATTTTCTGATTTATTGTAGATAATTGTTCTTTCTTCTAAATTACTAAATGTTCTCTGAGATGCTTGTGGTGAGTGATTTACATATTGTATGTATTTATTTTCGTCTATCGCTTTTATAGCAGATACTGTTGTTCCGTAATTAGGATCTATTGCTCCTCTACCATCCTCACGAACATAAATCCTGTCCATATCCAAATCATCTAAAATATCATTTGGTAAGTTCTTATTATATATTCTATTTAAAACTGTATTTTTAAAATCATCACATCCTATTATCTTTTTATTTATCTTCTTATTGGTGATGTTATCTTTAATCCCACACCAAGCCAACCAAGAATCAGGTGGTTGCATAAGCTTGCCGATATTAGGTGGTTCTCCGTGGTCTGCAAATATCCAAAATAAAGAATCTGGCTCATCAAAATTAATTCTATCTATCATACCAACAAACATATCCACTACTTCTTCATGTTCAAGATTTACTTTATTACCTTGATATTCAACAGACTCTCCTCTTGAAGCATCGTGATAATGATTATACTTTAAGAGTATAAAGTTATTTTCATCATCGGGAAGTTCTTGCATATCTTTCATAAAGTCATCTTCATCTTTATTTTTATTATATTGGTAGAAATTCATATTTCTCGTTCTACCACAAAGGTCATCGGGAAGAAGTCTGAATCCGTCTATATTCTTAACAGATTTAATCTTAATTCTACTAAATCCCCCTTTCTCTAAATCTTTTGAGTTCACCATCTGCTGTGTTGTTTCATCTCCCCTAGTTTCCGGCATTGAGTGGATGTGTATATTCCAATCGCTTGGTAGCATATGTAAAATAATTTTACTATCCCATTCTTCTACTGATTTTTTTTCAGAGAGCAATTTTGAATATGTATGTGAGTGACCAATACCACCGATTCCAAACATTTCAGTTGGTGTCTTTCCCGAAAGCATAGTCACAAGAGTTGGGACAGTTGAACTACAAGTTATGTGATCAGCAAAATTTATATCTTTCTTCTCTAATACATTTTTGATTTTTGGATGTCTTGGAACTGTGTCGAATAGTATACAATATATCTTCATTATATTCTCCTTTCTAAATAATGGTCTTGGACATTTTCGTGACCTACGTGTAATATTATTTCTTCTCCACACCCTATGTGTCCACTACCAACACCAAATTGTTTTGGAGCTGCGTATGGGTAAACTCCTGTGTTCCAAGCAGCTCTACTTAGTTGTAAAGGTCCTCTCTTTGGATTGGTTTCCATTAATCTCTGAAACTCCTTTAGCCAAATTCTACCTCTCTCATCACCAGGTTTAAATCCTAACCACCATAAATCATAAGTTAATGTATTACCTCGACTTTCATCTTCACCTATATGATAATCACCATCATTCCCACGAGTATAAAGACCATCAACCTTTACCATTTGTCTTTCATTTTGTGGACAACAAATTCCAAACTTTTCTATTATTGGTATTAGAGTTCTGACCTCATCCGACACAAACATTAAATCAGAATCCATTGATATAGCAACATCAGCTTTTGAATCAAGTAAACCCTGTGTTTGGTAGTAGTCACAACAATGATAGCCCCATTTTAATTTACCACTACCTTCCTTATAATTCTTATCAAATGGCGTTGAATCTGGATCTATGTATCTAATTTCCACATCATTGTAATCAGCCCCAATAGTAATATCATCGGTATAACAGATTATATTGGCTTCTGGAAAATACTCTTTAACTCCCTCGTATGTGGGGTGCAATCTTCCTATTGGATTTATCCATTTCTGATTTGCTTTAGACCTATCTCCAAATTCTGCAAAGATTATATCTAAACTCATAATAACTCCTTTATACTTTTATAAACTTCATCGGCTGATATTAAGCCCATACACTTACCATCATACGGACAAGGAAATTGGTCATAGCAATTTAAACACTCTAATTCTTCTCTAACTAACTTCTTACCTAAACCGAAAAGATTTATTTCTTGATGTGGTGTTGGACCAAAAAAACTTACTATTTTTGTTTGTAATGAAATGGCTATGTGCAAACCAACTGTGTCTCCTGTAACAATAACATCAGAGAGATTTATTAAATAACTGAACTCTTCTATATTATAACTATCTGTTGCATTTATTAAACTGTCTGATTTATTTTCTTCATACAATCCATTATTTCTTTCAATCTCTGACTCCGAGCCACATAATATTATTTTATTTTCTGGGTCTTTTAGAAGAAGCTTTATAAGTTTATTGAAACCATTATAAGTCCATTTTTTGTGTGGATATACAGGACCACATCCCGTGTTCAACAATATTGTCTTACCACCCCATTGATGCTGGCTTTTAAAACTCTCATACTTTTCAGAGCCTAGCTCAAAATATGGTTTCTCCATATCATAATCTAACTCAGCCACAGAGAATATTAATTCTTGATAACTTTTTGTATTCTTAGTTTTACCACCATAATTATCCAAACAAATGTTATAGTGGTATTTAGAACCATCGTTCAAGGGTACAGCATGCCCCTCAGAACTCAAACCATAACCTCTTTTATCTTCTGAATTAAAAGACATCATCATTGATGTAGCCTTTGGGTCTTTATCTAAATTTATAATAGTATTGAATTTTTCAAATTGTAATCGTCTTGCGTTTTCACTATTGTATTCTAAAACTCTATCCACAAATGGATTTGAATCTACAAAGAATTTAGCACCATTAGTAGTCAACCAAGTCAATTCGGAGTTCGGATATTTCTTTTTGATTCCCTCTGCTAAAGCTGTTGCTCTAACCACATCTCCCAAAGCATCTAATTTTATTAAAAGTATTCTCTCTTTGAAAGGATTGTGATGTTCACATATAGAACAATCCCAAGATCTATCTATCCAATAATATTTACAAGGTCTATCTCCTTTAAAATGTTTACAAGTTTCCATCTAAATAACTCTTATATTTTTAATGCCTTCTTCTAAACTATACTTCGGTTTCCAACCTTTCATAAATTTATCTTTGTCTGCTTTAGTAAGAAACTGATATCCTTTAGGGATGTCAATCGCATCTCTATACTCATATTTTATATTCATTAGATTTAACATATCTTCAAATGTACGATTTTCCGATGTGCCAACTTCGTAAACTCCTTTCTCAACATCATTAAATACGGCATGAAGTGTAGCATCTACAACATCATCAATATAAACAAAATCTCTCACTGGTTCTTTTGGAAATAATTTGAATTTACCTTTCTTCCATGCTTGGTATGCTACCGAAGCCATCTTACCTTTATGTTCTTCTCCAGGTCCATACACATTAAAATATCTAAGAGCAACAAAATTACTAACTTTTGCCATTCCATAATTCTCTGTAAGATATTTTGACCAACCATAAATATTAGACGGCATTCCGTTATCTCCTGTATTAGCAGCTGATGATGCGTAAACAACTCTTTTATCAAAAGTTTCTGCATAATCAAATAACCATTTGCTAAACTCATAATTATATTTTAACATCTCATTACAATCTTTTAACATTGTATCTGATATAGCACCTGTATGGATAACAACATCACAATCTATAACAGCTCTACTTAAACGAGTTTGCCAATGCAAGTCCGTCATATAATCCTTTTCTATACAACAAAGTGAAATTATATTATCATATTTTTCAAATAAAGTTTTATGTATATTTTTTCCAATAAATCCTTTAAAACCCGTTAATAATATTCTCATTTTTCGTATAGTTCCTCATAAATTCTTTTCATCCAATAAGCTCTATCCCTACCCATATCGCTTGGTGGTATAGCATTAAATTGATATACCCAGCCTGAATTATAAAGGTTTGTTAAACTATCTTCCCAATAACAACTTGGATGAAAATAAAATAGCTGCTTTCTAATCATATCCATCATACCAAATTGTCTCGGTAAGAGTTTCATTTCTAAATCAAATTCTTTTCTCAAACAATTCATTAATGTTATATCACTACCAGTTAATAAAATATCATATGATTTGATAATCTTTTCTTTGTTTGTTTCATAAAAACTAAATACTTTATTTAAGAACTCTTTATGTGTTTTATTAATAATAACAAAACCTGTTTGGAAAAATTCAAAAGATGGTATACAAAATTCTTTATTCCAAAACATCTTAGAGTAACCATTTATAGCTCTGTTAATCCATTCAAAATCACCATCAGTTAATACACTCGTAAATTTACCATCTGTCATCTCAAAGAAATTAGGACAATCAGGATGAACTACTGAATCAGCATCAACAACTAATACTTGATCATATTCTATTTCATTATATTCTAATATATTTAGAACCTGCCATCTTTGCCAAGTTATTAACATCTCAGATTCAGGACACAGTAAGTCTGACATAACATATACTTCGTGACCATTCTTTTTAGCCCAAGCTTTCCAAGAGCTTATCCCCCATTCATAGCCTTGATGTCTGTTTGAATGACCAATGCTTGACTCACCAGTCAAATTCTTTTCTCTTTTTATGTAAGGTATAAAAATTATATTCTTCATTTCTTTCCTATGTGTGCGTTGGTACTTCTATAAAAATATTCATTGTCTCTTGAGTCCCCGTCCATATAGTTAAACTTCAAATTATTCTTCCAAGCAGAATAATTAAAACTCAATTGGTCTCTTTTGCTACCATACTTTATTTCTTTCCACCAATACTCCATTGTTTCTATACAATCCTTTTCGTTGTGTCTCCTTAGAATAACCATACCTGTTATTAAACCATTATCTGGTGGATAACCTAATTTAGCATACTTATCAAATTGTTTAACTATAATCTTTGGATCGTCTTTATAATTTAACATACCTCTTTCTGGAGTAAGTTTCATATTCTTAGCTCCCAAATCAAGTATAGTCTGTGCCTCTTTATAAACGCAATCTCTTGCATCTAATTCGTTATTGTTATGACTAAAGAAAGCAACGTTTGAATCACTCAAATACTTATCAATTAACTCATCCAAGTTTCCTCTGATACCCATATTCCCATCTATAAAAATACTATATTCATAGTCCTGTAAATATCTATGTGGTAATATCTTAAGCCGTTTAGCATTTCTATTATTATCTTCATATAATGTTATGCTATTTTCTTCACTAAAACATTTCCAATCCCAGCCATCCGAACTCTGTTTTGTAACCTTATCGTATTCACCAAATACAGAAGTATAAACTATACGCTTTGACATATTATACCCTCATAATCTTTTAGTATTTTAAATTGTGTTGTTGGAAAGTATGTGTCCTTTAATTGTCCTATCTTCTTTAGAACTTTTAATTGTCCGTTATCAACATACTCATCTATCGCCTGTTTAAGTTCAGGAAATAATCCATAATCATCAAAGGCAATTATAGTTCCCTTACCAAAGCTTTTCAGAGAATTGTCTACATCACTTCTTATGTGTGGGTAGTCATGAACACAATCTATAAATACAATATCCATATGTTCAAAGTTCCATGGTTGATTATAAACATCCATAACAACATACTCTATATTATCACTACTACTATTTAACTTCTTTGATTGCTCGTGCCTTTCATGAAGGCTGTCAATAGCTATAACTTTTTTGAATAAGTAACTTAACATTCCTGTACTGTGACCTAATGAAGAACCAACTTCTAATATTTTCATATCTTTATATTCTTCCTTATCAAAGAAGTCTATAAAATCAGCTTTGAATTTTAAACTTGTAGTAGTTTTTGATTCCGTTTTATCAGGTAATCCTTTTAACAGATTTCTTACCTTATCGTTTGTCAGGTATATCTCACCACGTACAAAGTTATGAGAGATTGGAAATTGTCTCTGAACTGTATATGTCTTAGAGTAGCGTGTTGTTAGTTGTGTAGTTCCACATTGATTACCAACATTGTATTTAGCTTTAGACCTAATGTAAAGTTGTATCCTAACTGGCATATGTCTCATATCCAATGCTTTATTTATAGTATTAAATGAAGTCTGTTCAATTGGTCTTTCTGTCCAATAAAAGTGTTTTAAGTTTGGCTCTACGGCATCCAACATTAATTTATCCATAGTATAATCATATCTATCTGATAATAACAAGCAACCATACTCTTCTTCACCAGCATATTCGTTTATAATCTTATTACCTAACTCTATTTCTTCGTCACTAAAATATAATTCAGGAGCAGAATCCTTACACTCATCTTCTTCAAACTGCCAAAACCTTAACATCTGCTCTAACATTGGAATGTTTGGATTGTTTTTGTTATAAACTCTGTAGTGATCATGGTAGATTTCACCTTTCACAGAAGAAGCAAACCCATCCACATACGGATTATTTGTAAATACATCAACTCCATTTTTAAATGGGTTTTTCCAACTTCCCCATTCATCTCCGATGTCTCCACATATTTTTTCTTGTAGTTTAGCAGATGGTACATACACCTTACAATCTGGATATTTTTCTTTAAGTAGTCTTGGCATAGCCGATACTACTGCCCAATCCCCGATACCTAAACACATTCTCATAATTACAAATATCTTATTATCAAGATACTCGTCTGGTATTCGCAATCTCTCAGATTCCTCAAAACCTAAAACGTTAACATCACCAGCTTTATATAGCACATTATCCACAATTCTAAAAAATACCATTTGTTCTTCCATACTCACCTCACATTCATTTCTGGACTAAAGTTTTCATTATAAAATATATTTTGTTTTTCCTGCTTTTCTATTGTCTTTGGGTGATAAAGACTTAACTCTTCTTGTGGTGGTAAATGTGCGTATGTTTTACAACCTTTGATGTATTCGTGTAGTGGTCTTGTCCATCTTATAGACTCATCCCTTCTGAATACTCTTGCTTGATAATCAGGATAGTTTACCCATCCCTTATCAGAAACATTCCAACCCCACCTATCAATGTGCTTTTGTTCCATACTTTCAATAGTATTTACTCTTGGAATCCAAATCAAATCAACACCGTCATTCATTTCTATAATCTGTTTGAGTTGTGAAAGTAAAACTTCATTTGGATATTCATCAGCATCTATATGAAATATATAATCACCTGTTGACTTTTCTATCACAGAGTTCTTTTGAGCAGCAAAGTCACCATCAAGCTTTCTTTGATAAACCTTAATCATCTTCGCATGTGCATATTGTTGTGTCCAACTATCTAATACGAACCTAACTCCATCATCATCACCATCTACACAAATTACTATTTCATCTTCAGCATCTGTTTTGTGTATTAATATTTCTAATAACTTATTTAACTCATCAGCTTCATTATGAACTGTGATACCATAACTAATTTTCACTCAGTTAACTCCTTAACAAACTGAACAGGCAGTTTTAAATCTTCTAAAAATATCTGACTCTTTTTAGCCTTGTCGTAATTATAAGTTCTGTAAATACCATGCCTTTTTACTAATGTCTTTAACTTTTTATAAGTGGCTTTTGCACCACCTCCTAAAATGACTCTGTATATTTTCTTATCACCATCTACTATTTGTGTAGTTCCAGCAGATTCTAATATCTTTTTAATTTCCGTATTGGTAGGTATATTAGATACTTCTAATTGTATTCCATGAATCAGATTCTTGCGTTTAGGTTCTAATACAAGTATAGTTCTGCGAAGTCTTTTACCATCTTTGCTTTCATACACAAATGATACAATATCACCAGCACTAACTTTGTTCCAACTATATGGTAGCTTAGCCATGGTTCTTTACAATTCCCATAGCCTGGCAAGCATCCATAAATTCAAACTGACCAAACTTCTGTGCATTCTCGACATCTAATCTTCTTTCGTGTCCATCAAAGTCTTTTCTTTTATCTTTGGGTATTTCAACTACAGTAGCATAATACCAATTCCAATTACTAACATTACCTTCTGGATAAATTATCCCCCTTTCACCCATATTGATTACCGATGGAAACCACACTATTCCCCTTTCCTTATCGAATATTTTTAAGTCATTCATTAACTCACTGTGGCTCTCTGTATATTCTTCTAACTTTTCACTATCGAAAGCTAAATAGCTATTGGATGTCATACCACATTCAAAACATATATAGGATTCAAATGGCAAATCTTCTACTTCTGTTTGTTCAACGAAACAATTATTGTGTAAATCCTTACACAAAGGACATTGTGTTTTTTGTTCCATATTATACTTTCTTTAGTTTAGGTAGTTTCATTTCAGTTGGTTTAGACTCTGATATCTTCTTTAGCTTTGGTAACTTTAAACTAATCTGCTCTGGTTGTTCTTCGAACTTAGGTAAATAATTATCTAATATTCTATTAAATTCGGTAGTCATCTTATCCATAGAAAAATGAACTTTATTGTACATAGCTTGACGTTTAGCTTTTGCTGTATATTCTCTATTCTTCTTAAAAACATCCATGATAATCTTCGAAGCATATTGGTAGTTTACAGTAAACCACTGCGCGCCATCTACTAACATTTCTGCTGGTAGGGCTGATTTAGCAACATTTGTTAAGCCACCAGGCAATAAAGCCGAGTTGTTTTTATTTAAAAAGTCTTTGTGGCCACTCCAATCAGAAGCAATAACTATCTTTTCTGATATGCTAGCTTCTAACAAAGGACGACCAAAACCTTCTCCGTGTGTGAATGATATGTGAGCTTTTACTTTGGGGTGATTATACATCTCATTCATTTCCATATCAGTTAGATCACCATGTAAAAAATAAACAGGAGGTAAGGTGCCAGTTACACTAGACTTAACTTCTAATATTTTAGCTTTAATTTCATTTCTGTCGATAATAGAAAAAGTAGCACCACTTGTTTTCATTACAAGTGCTGGCGGATTCGGTTTATTCTTAAACGTTTCTAAGAAAGTCTTTAACAACATACCTGTATCTTTTCTATCCTCACCCAAATTACCTTGTAACCAATGTCCCGTATAAAGAAATACAAATCTTTCTTTAATATTATCCATTTCGGCTTTAAGATTGTCTGATATATGAGTTGTCTTTTTGTAAATATTTGTATCTAATCCTTCAAATAAAACTTCTATTGGTTTATTCAATTTTAATTCGCCGGACTTCTGTTTTGTTTGTTCATTTATTTCTTCATAAGTTACTCTTTGAAATATCTCCTTTACAAATTTAGATGGAACTATATTCATATCCATTCTATTCATTCCTTGAATCCATTCTGGCTTTGGAGCAGTATTTTCAATACCAGCAGTAACGCCAATGTTGTATTTACCTATAGACGTAAACTCATTCGGCACACTAATCTGTATGTGTACCTCAGGCTGTCTTTCTAAATTATTGCTATAAATAATCTTATCAAGTATTATCTTATCATTTGGATTCATATCATCCAATGCATTCATTGGACAATTACCCCATTTTAATGAATTTATTCTTATGTCGAATTTATCCATAGACAATAGACTTCTAACTAAATCCCTACTATGAGAACCGTATCCACTTCTAGTAGCAACCGGTGCTGTAATTAACATTATTGGTTTCATTCTAACTCCTATCCTTTAAAAATTGTATAACGTTTACGTGGTGTCCACTTTTCAAAGGCAGTATCCATATGACTTATAAAGTTATTAGACATAGCCTCAGCCGACATCATAGCATCATCGCTCATAACAAACTCATGACCCAACTGACCACATCTTTCTCTTTCTTCTTTACCCATATCATACCATTCCTTTAGAGCATCAGCAAAATCTTCAAAGCTTGGTCTGTCATCAAAAATGTATGGTGTGGGTATTGAGCCCTGCAAACTTCGGTTAGAGGGCCAAACTGGTTTTACCCATTCACCCCAAGTCAAATCTTCATTGTCTTTCCATTTCTTCGCATCATGTAATGAATGTACCCAACTATAATCGTCAGCAGTAATAAAATTCAAGCAGTACTTAAATCCACATTGGTCTTGTAATCCACCTGTAACATTTACTGATATGGGTGTTCCACACATTAGAGACTCACAAGTTCCTAAGCCAAATCCCTCATTAGATGCCATGTTAATTGTTACATCAGCTATATTATACAAATAACACAACTCTTTATCATTTAGCTTTTTATGTGAAAATATAACATCATAGTCTGGACAAAGCTCTTTTACTACTTCCGGCAAATCTGTACCATTTTCGTCACGAGGTTGAGTGTGCATTATAAGAGCACATTTATCAGCTTGTTCTTTTGGTAACATATCACAAAATTGTTTGTAAGCCATTATGACATCACCTGGCAATTTTCTTCTAATATTTCTATTGTTCCAAAATACTATAAAATCATATTCTTTACTCTGAGTCGCATTTCTTTTGAATTGTAATAAATCACCCCATTCTTTCGTATCCAAAGGAGTAATAGGATAAAAGTTCTTCTCATTTATTCCATGTGGTAAATAAGTATTATTCCATTCTGTTCTTGGTGTTATTTGACAAACTTTATCTACGATATTAACTGTCTGCTTAGATATATTCATAATCAAATCACAAGACTCATAGAATGGTTCATTCCACCTTGGGTAAGGTAAGTCGTCCCAAATGTTGTAATAAAATATTGGAGTAGTTTGTCTTAACTCGTGCTCCATTTGATATAACCATCCCCAAAATCTAGGGTCTGTATAATGTAGAATAGCATCGACACCCTTTTCCATTTTTATTACGGATTTAATTAAATTAGGATTACCATAACCACTAATAGGATATATTTTAAGATAAGCATCTTCTATACCAGAATCCTCACGAATAGAATCATTCATATCAATAATCTTACCCTCGTCAGGATGTTTTATAGCACCACCAATTTGTACCCAATCATACTGTTTTAATGTTCCTAAAACAAATTCACGTGACATCGTTCCTACACCAGATGACATTCTTAAATCATCTGATAAAAGTAGTATCTTCTTTTTATTTTGCATATAACCCTCTTAATCGTTTAATAAACTTTTAACATTTTTTACTTTTCCATCATCTAAAAAGTATGTTCTTAAATTCTGTAAGTTCTCTGTAGCTTCAGACAATTTGCTTGTCCAATCGTGTATTTCTTTAGATATATTAGAATGTTCCCCAATACCTACTGAGTTATTAAAATATAAGTCTAGTGTAGCTAATGCTTGAGAGCGTTGAGATTTCCAATAATCTAATTCGGCTTTTAACCATTTATTCATAATGAACTTCCGCTTGGTTTAAGGTTTTTGTATTCATTGATTGTACTTCTAAATCTTTTATCATGAACATACAAGTCCATTGAACGATTTATTAGCTTTTGTAGTGTAAAGTTATCATCTAAATTACTTATTTTGAATTTCTTATAAAGATTATCCAATAACTTTACGGATGTTAATTTTAACATAACATTTCCTCCGTATATATATATATAAATAGTAAGAACTAATTTATTATTACATATTTTTTTTCTTTTTTTACAGCTTCTTTTATAGCGCTTTCCGTTCCTTTGGATGTGATTCCTTTTGGTATGAATGCAACCATTACATCAGTATATTCTGCTATATGTTTATTTCTATCGTGATAATGCCAGACAGCATAAGGTCTACTATATTTATAACTTTCAAGGACACAATGTTGATTGTAAGTATAATGAACAGGTGGGAACTCCGAATATTTAGTATCAAACTCTAAAGCGTATTTCTTAGCATAACCGTCAGCACCATCTTTTTGTCCACCACTTACTATCTCTAACTCATCTCCATATTTTTCTTTTAGCTTAAAGATAAACTCTTGTATACGTCTTTTATTTGTATATTGTCTGCTTCCCACGATTGCTACTCTCATAGTCGTTCCTCTTTTGTTTTTTAGCTGGCTTATCAGATGTACAGAATGTAGCGCACTTATGAAACTCATCTAACCCTTTTAAAATATCTTCTTTACTACTATAAGTATATTGAAACCGAATCCTATTTGTAGTATCAACATAATTTTGACTAATAATATCAAACCACACGAAATCATTTACTTTAATCTCTCTACCAACTTTTATAGTTGTTTTGAAATGTAATCTGGATTCATATTTTAATAAAAATTGCTTTAAATCTGTATTAGAAATTTCATCATCTTCATACCACAATCTTAAATAGTACTTTATTTTATCACTATACATTTCTTCTAACTTTTCGATGACCGCTTCTTCGTGCGGACTATTCAAAAAATCAAATAAGTTCATTCTTAAAGTTATCTTAACCATTACTTAACTCCCACGTCACAAAATTCTGTTTGATTGAAATCACAATACTTGCAATTTTTCTTAGATGGTACTTTACTATAAGTATGTTCAGTAATATATTCTCCATCTTTATCAAAACAATCTTCTATAAATTCACTCAACCTTTTTGTTACTTGATTGATTGATGGTTTACCATTAGCAGGTATAAACTTCTGAACTCTCTTCTGTGGGAAGTCTAAGTTTTCATACAACTTTCTTTTCACAATAAAGTATTCAACTTCTATTTTGTCTATCGGGTGGTTGAATTGTTTTGAGTAGAATTGTTTATACAATAGCAATTGGTCACTCTTTAGCTTATCAGCCTTCTGCCATTTATTCCAACCCATAGTAGATGTTTTAATATCATAAATCTTAATCACATCTCTTACTGTATCTCTAATTACTATGTCCAAATAACCTATAAACTTAATACCATTGGGTAATTCATAGTCAAGTGCAACTTCTGTACCGATAAGCTCATAGCCTTTCTTACTAAAATATTGGGCCCTCTTCTTTCGTAAGAACTCTAATATTAATAGACCATGGTCATAAAACTCTACCATATCCGCTTGGGTGCAGAACTCAACTCCACCATTCTTTGTCATGGCATTTTCATAATTGCGTTTCATTCTGATTCTTAACATTTCAGGTAATGGTAGAGCTTCAGCAGCCTTTGCTGTATCCTCATACATAACAGTAAGAAATGCTTGTATCACTTCATGCATTGATGTTCCAAAAAGAGTATGAATACTTTCTTTAAACTCTCTCTTACCATCAACGTAAGCCGTTTTCCATCTGTGCGGACATTGAGCCCACATTGAATACTGACTATAACTAATTCTTCCCATTAATCTACCCACCTTCCATCTTTAATTAAGTGCCAAGTTCTATGTATTACAACTTCCCATATTAAAAAGAATAGATTATCTGATTCATATCTACCAGCTTCTGTAGTAAGTATATATTTAGGTTCTGCCATTACTTACCCCACTTACCATTCTTTACGATTGTTGCCATAATACCATAGTTAGACACGTCCAGATAAGCATCTTCCATAGGTTCTCCCTCTACTGCGTTTTCTCTTTTACCCATCAGTAAAGTTTTTAGCCTTTGTATCTTATCATTCATTCTAAACCATAAACCTGTAAGTGATAAATGTATTTCTTCAGGTGTTTGTAATTGCGTTCCAACTGAAATATTACCTGGACCATAGTCGTGCTGTTTATGGCAGAACAATTCATATTGCTCTCTTTGTAATCTCTTAAATTCTTTGGTCATCTCCGGCCATTCTTGTTCCATCATTGTTACAATATCACCGTGGTCACCTGTTAAATAAGAATTTACTTCTTTTTTAGTATTTGATTCTTTTATATTACTCATATATTCCCTATTTCCTATACTCAAATTTACACATTTTTAGTGTACAAGTCAAGCTTTTTTATTTGTCTTTTGATTTTTTTATTTAGATAGTATGTATAAATATGTTTTGGTTTTGTGATTTTCCAAAATATATTCTCATCATTAGCTTTATATCTTCGATTTAGTTCTCTACCATATGGTCTGTCTAATTGATTTAAAGACCTACTGTGCATTTCTTTACCATCCACCATTAGTATCCTACCCTTTCCAGTTTCACCTAAGTAATCAAAGTTACTAGCTTTATAGATTACGCCAGTGTGTCCGTGATGTTGGTCAGCAAATGAAACTATTACTTCCATATCTGTAGTTTGTTTCAGTAGCTTGAATGTCTGCCCTATGAAATAACTTTCTGTATTCTTAGGTGTATCATCAATACAAACCAATCTTCTAAGTTCTAAACACTTATCAGGATTGATAGGATTATACTTAGCTGCTGTAGCTGGCATTGATGGGTAAGCATACATCATAGCCCCAATCATCATTGGTAGTCCAAAGTTCCCTTCTCTATATAACCCATAGTGATATAAAGATTGGACACCATTTACATTATGCGAATAGTGATGTTTTTCTATGAAACTAACAAGTGACTTTCTAGGTATTTGTTCAACTGTAAAGTCTTTTACACTCATTTCTATGATATTAAACCGAGCTTCCGAATCTCCTTTTGTTCAATACCATACTTACCTAGAACATCAGCTAATTCTGCTTGACCACCTGCAGATATTTCATACATATCTATAGCATCACTAGCTTCTCTCATACTACACTGTAGTTCTTTAACTACGATTTCGTAAACCCATTTTGGATACTTCATCTTTTTGTCTCCCTTAATATATCTTAACCATTCTTTTCTTTTTGGTAAGACGCTTGTATAAAATTTATATA
>Ga0308019_10001257_pt1 | contig 15644 bp, 13 predicted proteins | sample Neamet284_FD_203135 | JGI IMG/M metagenome (GOLD analysis project Ga0308019, IMG submission 203135) | Marine microbial communities from water near the shore, Antarctic Ocean - #284 | ecosystem: Environmental > Aquatic > Marine > Unclassified | place: Southern Ocean | collected 2014-10-01 | reverse complement strand
CGACAGTATGTGTATATTCGCATCCGAATCCGTCAAGAAGGCGAGGCGCAAGCGCTCACCATGGCGAGTCATGTAGCGAGTTTACGTGGCTGGCATCCAGCATTGGCTCGAGCAGAAGTCTCAGCACTGCTACCACACGCCAAACTTATTCGCCTGGCTTCTCGAAGATTGGTTCGGCTTGAAGGCGATATTTCACTCTCACAAATGCAAGCCACAGTCGAGCGTGCAAGTGGATGTCAAGCATTGCTTTGCCACGCAGTCGTTTGGGAACATGAAGTCGATACTTCGGCCTTTATTGAACAGATGCAGACATATCTAGAAACCTATCCACGAACTGGTTCAGTTGCGGTACGTTCGATGAAGCACGAAGGTAAAATGGCAGGCGTCAGCAGTCGTGAATTGGCAAGAAAAATAGGTGGTATTCTTTCATCGCTCGGCTATTCAATCGACCTCGAATCTCCCGTGCATCGGCTCGGTATGGTGCTTGATGCCAGTGCAGGAATTATCGCATGCGGTTGGATGGTTGGTTCGGGTGATGATTCAGACGGTATCACTTCACGACGTGCTACAGACCGACCGTTCTTCAAGCCGGTTAGCCTTGACCCCCGACTTGCCCGTTTGGCAGTCAATGTAGCATCAGGACCTCATGACAAAGGAGCGACGCTTGACCTCATGACCGGTACCGGTGGATTTGTTCTTGAAGCTGCGCTTTCAGGTCGAGAAACATATGGCGTTGACCTCGACCCTTTGATGATTGAAGGAGCCCAAAAGAATCTTGATTGGGCCATGCCGAATTCGGAGGCCCAACTGCTCTTGGGCGATGCTACACAATTGCCTGATGTTCTCCCTTCACATGCACACAACAGGATTTGTGGTTTTGTTCTCGACCCTCCGTATGGCAGGAATTCTCATGGTTCTCTCGATCATGCTGATTTGATTCGCTCGGTACTTCAAAGCGCTCGAAAGGTGGCCGCCCCTGATGCTGATTTGGTGTTGATTTTACCGATTCATCCCTTTGGAGAACACCCAGATGAAGCGCTGGAAGTGGATGTTTCCGTGGAACTGCTTCACGGACAATGGCAAGATATTCAATCAACCTTTGCTGAAACAGGATGGCGTATCAACCAACGCTGGGTCGAACATGTCCACGCAAGTCTCGGACGGCTCATACTTCACGCAACAATTGTTCCTCAAGATTGAGAAGTACTATCGCATCTTCCTCAGTCGGTACAGGGAATTGCGCTTTGTGAGGACAACCCTCATCGAGAATGACCTTATCGTTTTGATCGAGGACATTTGGATAGGTTCGACAGCCTTGTGGACGAATTTCGTAGACTGAACACATTCCTTCAGCATTGACGTCAGCAGAAGCGGTCAATAAAAAGACGCAAGCACGAGTTTTTTCGTCGTTCAGAAGAGTGAGAATACCGTTATTCCGCCATGTGAAGTCTTCAATCGCCATTCCGGTTCTGCGTGCAAGGAGTGCCGCTTCAGCCTTGGTCAATGGCATGGTTGTCTCTCGGCAACAGGCGGAGCACCCCATCGGAATACACGGTAGTGAGCGCCCCATAGACGAGCCAACCCTTCCGCCTTCTTCAAGAAGGGGGGGTGTCTCGCAAGACTAAGGGCGATTAGGGTAGCCTGGATATCCTGACGGGCTTCGAACCCGTCGACGCGGGTTCAAATCCTGCATCGCCCATTGAACAGGAGCGCCGTAAGGGTGGTACTCTATGCCATTCTAAAATATGTTGAAACGGGAAAGACTTTCAAAATTAAATTGGTCCGACCCATTCAACCACTTGAACATCGAAGTAGTAAAGCGTGAGTTCATATTGAATTGTTACACTTGAATCCTCGCGTTCACACTCAAATGTTGAATCTCCTGATTCTACATTTGCAGTAATGTTCATCGAATATTCTCCAATCACTTCTTCACTTGAATCAAATAATTCTTCGATCTCTTCTACAGTATACCCCTGAATAAAAGGGTAAGTCTCAAATTCGGGATATGAAAAAAGTTCCAGGCCCCTCCAATCACTCGATTCAGTGGTGAAACTCACTGATTCTGCAGATGGATGATCCATAACGACCGATACAGAATCTGGCGCATCTTGACCATCATCGGCGAGGCAACCAAGACCGGATGTGTCCTCATTATCTTCCTCAGAATCCATCACATATACCGACAAATAAACCTCAATAATATTCATCTCCTTCGCTTCTTCTGGAAATTGAGTTTCATCCATAAGTATCGAGAAAGTTTCTTGATTACCAAGTTCTCTACTGGTTTCAGCAATCCAAGTAATCGCCCCAAATTCTCCATCAATGAGATACATATTTTCTCGTTCATGGGCATTTGCCGGAATGATAGACTCAAGATAATAAGAATGAACCGGCATCGATATCAAAAGAAGAAGAATGATTCCCGTGAAAAGTTGCAAACTCCTCTTTTTCTTGAAAAGTTCAAAAACATTTTGGAAAAAGAGTTTCGGATTCATATCAAATTCAATTTTTACCATGACCCTTGATAGAACTCATTATTATAAACGATTTGCCGGTTTTTGATTTATTAGATTTAAAAAATAAGTTTGTAATAGTTCAAGATAATCATTTAATCAACAGCAGAATCTTGTAATACGAAACAATCGACCAAAGGGGAACTGCTAAGAACAAAATGAATACACCGACAGATGAGGGAATCCACATGAAACTTCGAATTCATCAATTTCTTTCAAAATGCGGTGAGTTTTCATCGAAAGAAGAAGTCAAGCAAGCCATCTGGAGTGGCGATGTCACGGTCAATGATTCGATTGTGAAACATATCGCCTATGAATTCAATCCTGCAAAACGTGCTGTAAAGTACCGTGGCAAAGAATTGTTTCTTCCCGACAATGATGTTTATTTTCTCCTCAACAAACCTTCGGGATGTATTTGCTCCCGCCTCAATTCACAAGAACTTGAACATCACAAAGTCTCTGTCTATGAGATTTTTCGAGATGCTGTAGAGCCTTCGATTTACGAATCTCTGGTCACCGTCGGTAGACTCGATGAAGAGACGACTGGCTTGTTATTGGTCACCACTGATGGTAAGTTAGTCCATTCAGTCACCGACCCAAATAAGAACATCAAGAAGACTTACCGAGTGAAGACGAAGGAGGCAATTACCGAGGCTCAACTCGAGTCAATACGCGAAGGCGTTGAAGTATCGGTCACCGAATTCGGCTCATTAGAAGAATTTCTAACCCGCCCTGCAACCATCGAGTTAGAAAGTGCAACATGTGCAGTTTTAACCATCGATGAAGGAAAGAAAAGGCAAATCCGTAGAATGTTCACGACCCTTGGAAACCACGTCAATCATTTACATCGATTGTCAACCGAAGGGATGGTGCTAAAAGAATACGGACTTGAACTTGGCCAATTTTGTACCGTCACACAAGAAGAAATCAATCGAGCACTGTTCTCTTCATCCAGAAAATGAGTGCTTGCCCGCTGACATTCAGCCGGCCAGTTGTGTACCGTCACGCAAGAAGGAATTAACGAAGGACAGTTTTTTCATCGCCACATGAAACTATTGAGGCGTTTGCATGGTTATGAAACGTGGTTCAACCTTTGATTTTACGAACCAAAATAAAACCAAGAACGATACTCAAACCATAGGTGCTCAATTCGATGGACGATTCGAGAAGAGTAAGTGCTTCTTGGGCAGCTGCGGTACCATTTTCAAGGAGACCGAGTGTCAATCGTTCCCAATTAACAACGATAATGTCACGCGATTCAAGCCACTTAAAAAGTATGATTTCGCCGATTAAGAACAATCGGAATATGTTCGTTGCCATCGACCAAATGAGGGCAAGAATCACCCCAAGAATAACGCCCTCAATCGCTGTTGGGCCGAGTAATTCAATCCACGCACTGGTATCCATGTGTCACCGTGTATTCTTGTACCGTATTACATTTTACAACGAAGTACAATGGAACTTTGAATTTTTGTGAAGGGGGGGATTTTCAGAAGCCGTTTTCTTGAAGCCAACCCGTCACTGGGATGTTGTTTTTACGCAAGACTGCTGCTGCTTCAGTCAGTAGAGTTTGTCGGCGTTGCATGTTCTGCTGATGTTCAGCAATAGCGGCTAATTGAATGAGTGCATCAGCGTGTCCTTCGTGGTCATTCACTGTTTTGGCGAGTCGTAAACTCAGTTCGAATTGTTCTCCTGCTTTTTCCAGTTGAGTGCGGTAGAGGAGAGTATTTCCAATATTAAACAAAGCAATACCTTCGCCTTGCCGGTCTCCAAGTTGCTTCATGATGGCAAGAGATTCAGTGAAGTAATGTTCCGCTTCTACGAATTGATCTTGCTCTTCGAAAAAGACGCCCAAGAGATTGAGTGTATCGGATTGACCCCGTAAGTCTGAAAGTTTCTTTTTCATCTTTAACGCCATTTTGTACAAGCGTTCAGCTTCAACTAAATCGCCTCGTTGCTTGGCTTGCGATGCGAGTTGAATATGAGAAAATGCTTCGCCTCTTCGGTCACCTATTTGCCGTTTGATAGCGACACTCTCGTTGGTTAATCGTTGGGCATCACTGGTGTTTCCAAGATGTTCGGCAATCGTCGAAAGATTGGCGAGAATAATTGCTTCACCTTCCAAATCCTTTTGCTTTCGTTTGATGATTAAGCCTTGACGATAATGGAGTTGAGCCGCTTGGTAATCTTTCTTTGATTCTAAAATATTCCCAAGTCCGATAAGTGCGACGGCCACACCGTTTTCATCACTGTGCGATTCCTTAATTTCCAATGCTTGTGAAAACAGGTGTTGTGCTTGGTCGTATTCATTTCCAATGAGTGCGAGGTTGGCCATAGCCAGAATGACATCAGCTTCACCGTTTTTCTCACCCAATTCATGTTTCATTGCTTGAGCATCCTGGAAGGTCGAGTACGCTTTGGAAACATCTCCTTGATTGAGTGCAACATAGCCAATATTGATGAGCGCATCCGCTTCTCCACTCCGGTTTGATTCTGCCCGAAAGGTATCGAGTGCTCGGTGGTAGTATTCCATGGCCGCTTGATATCTTCCAGTCAAGCGTGCAGCATTCCCGAGTTTCAAATCAGTTGAACCTTGAATTTTCACGCCCTGCGAAGACAGTTCGTCACCTGCTTTCAAGAGGTTTTTGACATTCGACATCTGTTGATTCGATGGATTTGAAGTTTGAATATTACCAACAAAACCAATTTGTTCAAGAGCCAATACCATTGCCTTAGCCATATCTTCGGGACTGTTTTGGACAATGGTTTGGGAAGTCAAATTCCCCATAATTACACTGTCGACAATTTTTTGTTGAGTGTAAACGTTCGCTCCAGACACGTGTTGCGTTTCGGTGCCAACAGGTACCCACTCAGAACCGGTCCATTCCGAGTTCCCATCTTGGCTAAGTTGACGCTCCACCATGATTCATACAAGAGGTGTTCAACTATCTAAGTATTGTTTGAATGGAATATTTTAAAGTAAAATTGAGGAGAAGGGCAAGTACTGTTAAATGATACATCAAGGCCTATAACCTACATACGGGGGGGCTTCAACATGGTGAAAATTGCAATTTATGTCGACACCTCGGGTTCAATGAATGAACGAATCTATGGTGAAATGGATGAAAGTTTCAGTGGAAAAACAAGTTCAGTCCTCCGTAAAGTAGCGCGCTCTATGGGAGTCAAAGGACGGGTCAAAAAGAACTTGGTTGCCAAAGCGATGTGGGAGAACCTCGTTCCAACTTTCAAAGACCGCCAAACAAAAGTATCGACAATAAACAGCAGAGGACTCTCCAGAATTCTTGCACCTCTTGAATTCCGAAGCGAGGAAGACTTGTTGAAGATTCAGTTCCCAAAGCCCGGTGGCGGAACCTATCTCTGGAAATTTTTGGTCGAGGAAGCCCAAGAACTCAGCAAAGACAGTGTCGATTGGTTATTTTTCTTAATCAGCGACGGAATGGACATGAGTTCCCCGCCACCATTCAATGGAATTCATGGTTTTCAACCGTGTATTGAAGCGATCAAACAAATCGGTATCGATGTCGAATTTCATATTATAGGTCTTGGCCTACCTGATGATTCAGTCAATGTATTCCGTCAAGTGAGTGGAGCAAGCGGAGGTTCATTTGTCAACATCGTTGAAGCAGGAGAAGATGTCGAACAGGCAGTCGAGGAAGTTGGAGGTGCGTTAGAAGAATCTTTGAATCCGATTGCACGTATGGCAAGCCGGCAAAGAAGGCAACAGGAATACCTTGAATCGCGACAAGACGGTGATCTTGAAATCACTACCGAAATTGCCCCGCCACAGCCGTCATACACCGGTTATACCTATGGCGACCTCACGATTGAAGACACAAACCCTGAGCAACTCTCTCAGTGGCAAAACGACTTACTGCGAATACGTGGCGATGAGAAAATTGAAAACATCCAAGCCTATGAAAACTGGGTCTCAATGCGTTCAACCCCGCTGTTTTCAGAGACGCCTGGGATTCCAATCGATTCATGGGCTCTTTCTGCAGCAGATGTCATGCTGATTGGAAGTACGAAAATCGACAACCTCTTCACTTTCCTTTCTCAAATCCGTAGTTCAGACGTCCCCATTGAAAATCGTCGCATCATTGTTCGAGGTGAGAATATCTCGGAGACATTATTGGATACGCTTTCGAACTCGGGTGCAAGGGTGGTCATTTATCCTGAAGAACTTCCACCACCACCGCCGCCTGAATTGGATGATGAAAAGTGGGAACGAAATGAATACGACTTCAATGATAACCCGACCAGAGAGTGGGAAATATATCCGCATCTGGGAACAAGTAAGGCACGACCTTCGGTGGTTATCGACCCGCCAGCATACCCCGAATACGTCGAGAAACTTTCTGAGGTATTTTCGCGAAAGAATCTCGTTGTAGAGTTAGAAAATAAATTGCGTCCGATCCAAAGGTCCTATGCTGAAGCAGTCTTCAAGCCTTCATGGAAACAATTCAATTCCAATTGGGTACCTGATGATTGGCCATCCCTGCTTTCTCATGAACCTCAAGCCGTCGGTGAAGCCTTTTGTGAAGCATTGCGTATTTCTTACATTCAAGTGGTCCATGAATGGTTAATGTCTCATGGTAATCGACCAAAATTCGTTTTGGTTCGGCTTTCAAATGAATCAAAAACGCTCGGTTTGCATAAGCACCCGTGTTATTTAGAATTCCAGACACTTTTGGCTGATATGTTCCATTACCAAAGTACCAATCTGAGAATCAAAAAGCCGCGCGTTGAATATTGGTGAGTTCCTTCGATAAAGGGCTCAAGATTACCGGTAGGCCCAAAACCCCCCCCCCCTTGCGGCAACTATGGGATTCTTTGCAACGATTAGCCGTGGATGGAAAATGAGCAAGTTGAGTATGTCGGTCGTTAAGAAAGACCCAGAACTTATTGTTTACATGTTTATTTGTGGATTTTTGACCCTCTTAGCCATGATTGGAATGAGCATGCCTCAGTACCTTGAACAATCATGGGCGATAGATTCTGCTGGACAAATGACGCCTGCATACATGGGATTTGTTTTTGTAGGATATATGACCATCTCGATTGTTGTAACTTTTTGGAACAGTGCGATTGTTGCAAATTCACATATTCGACTTACCGGCGGAGATCCTAAATTCATGGATGGAGTATCTGCAGCAATGAGTAAAATTCACATCATTATTCTCTGGGGAATCATAGCAGGAACTGTTGGACTGTTGTTGAAGGTTTTGAACCAAGCAGCAAGAGAGCAAAGAGGTGGAGCAGCCGTCTTTGCCATGATTCTTACTGCAATTGGCGCAGCTATTTGGTGGATGATGACTTTCTTCATGATTCCGCACATGATTATCGAAGGCAAGGGCCTTGGTGAGAGCCTCAAATCAAGTAAGCAAATGTTCTACAAGTCGTGGGGGGAAAACATCACTTCGGGTCTCGGAATTGGTATCATCGGATTCTTCTTCATGGCTGTGATCGCAATACTCACGTTTGGAATGATGGTTGTATTCGGCCCATTCTGGTTTATCGGATTGGCAATCGGGGCACTCGGAATCGCCATAGCCCTCGCATGGATGAATGCTGCTGAACAAGTAGCAGTCACCGCACTTTACCTCTATTCGAAGAACGGTGAAATGCCAGAAATCTATCGGGAATTGGGAATGAACCAATTCCATTTGGGTTCTACAACCGTTTGAAGAATAAGATATTGTCGCAGGCAACAATGCTAGCCTTAGTAATGTTCCACTGAAAACCCTTGTGAATACTAACTTTTAACACATGGATTTGAGGCATAACTCCTTGTGTATGGGCATGTATTGGTCAGTTCATGTCAGACATGCCTGAATCCATGGTTTGAGTATATCCTGATTGAGGAGAAGTGCTATTGAACCACATACTCATCTCGTGTGCACTATCCCACAATCCAATTCGAGCGGAAATAATGGTATAGTTCTCTATCAGCAATACATGTGGAATTGAAGAAACGGACAAATTTTCTGACAACAATGGAGCGTGTAAAAATGGGCGATTTACTGAGCGGTTAAGTTCATCTTCAATCATGAGTTCCCATTCAGTCATATTCGAGGCATCATCACCTGCTTGCTTGTTGAAAATAAGTAGATGATTCGACAGAATAGATTGATCAAGTGCATCTATTGTTGGCTTGCAATGTGTGCACCAAGATGCAGAAAAATAGGCAACCCAACGCCCACTTGAATTTGCTGAAGATTCATTCCAATGCGTCCCGTTTTGATCTTCAAACTCAAAACTTGGGAATATGCAGCCAACATTCCATTCGGGGATATTATCCTCACTGCAAATTACAATCTCATCATCAACCATTTTCATATCAGGTTCGATACAACCTGCTAGACTACCTACAGAACACAAAAGAACGAGTAAATATGAGATTATTTTGTCCATTTCAAATCACCATTGGCTATTGATTTGAGCCACAGTTGCTCATAATATTAACCTATTGTATACCGAAAAAGACCGAGATAAAGTGTTTAAATTTTGGCCAATCATCGTAAGAAAAATTAGAACTCTCAAAACTGTTTTCTGTCGTATCCTTTCTTAGCACTCGTCTTTGCTCCATCAAAATTACAAAGGTGGCGCCCATTTCTCATTGTTTCGAGCATGGTCCAAAAGATGCCAATAGAGCGTAGTAACGTCCGAATCTGAAGATGTTAAAGCCGGTTCTAAGGTCTCTTGAGTGAACGATGCAGGAAGGCTTCTCCAACCTCTTTTCGCAATCAAAGAGAGTGGAAATAAAGACAGAGCAGGGCCATTTACGGGTAGGCCCCAGTGCGTTTTCCAAGGGCGAGATACGACGCCACTTTCGTTCAGTGCATCTTCGACATCGTGCCAAGAATTTCCTTTTCCTGCTTTACCTTTAACAAGCCAAGATGGATTAATCGAGCTATCAAGAACATAGCCGTGTTCAGCCAATATCGGTGCCATCCAAGGAGACATATAGCCACCTGGTGCACGAAACCAAGGCCTGAATGAATCACCGGCATGCTTGCTGATCACTTCGCTCGCTTTGGCCAAATCGGCCGAAAACCCTTTCGCATCTTCGGGCCAGGCAGACCAAGATTTGTGACTCCAACCGTGACATCCAACAGTAAGGCGTGCTGCGAATTTTTCCAACAGTTGTGAAAACCACAGTTCAAACTCTTTACTCAAAAATAAATCGCCGATGACAAATAAGGTGACGGAATGAGTATTGCTTTCAAGCCACGAAGTAAATCCGCGCATTCCTTGAACAAATTGCTCCGAAAGCGTTTCTTGTACTCCTGATTCGAGGATGTCAGCGTAGGTGTGTTTACTACGTGTGGGATGACCGTAAAAACGAGGAATATGCCGCACATCGTCGAAATCAACGGTTAACCACGTGGCGTTCAAGCCGTTTCACCCCGAGGTAAATCGAGGATATGCAATCGATGAGGGACCGTACGTTGTCCGATTTCAATTCCGATGAATTGTTCAACCGTTTCTCCATTCCATTCTTCGCAAATACGCCTTGCTGTAGCAAGGCCTGCTTCATTATGAGGGTGGACTGTGATTTCAATTCGGATGAAATCGTCACTCTCAATCGTTTTGTGTTCTAACCACTGAAGCACTGTTCGAGTTGCCTCAAGAGCAATGCCTTGACGTTGATAGGAAGAGCGAACCCAGTATCCTAAATTGTACGATGATTGTAACAGTTGTAATTCATCACCAAAACCAATTAAGCCAACAAAGGCACCTTTTTCTTCAGAACGAATCCACCAAAAATGCAAACGATCGACTTCTGATTGGTTTTCGACATCGAATAACATATCACTCAACTGGCCTTGAACGTTGTGGGCGGCATCAAGCCACGGTAAAGCGGTTTGTGCCGCCTCCGGGTCCTCATTGTAGGCCTCTAGAAGCAAAGGAAGAATTGCCTTACTGACTGGAACGAGCCTCATATCAGGGCGAAACTCAAGCTCAGGAGTCATGGTAAATCCTCTATGACAATTGGGCAACAGCCGCCGCCACATGTTCATTGTTGGGATGGACATGCTTGGCCATAGCAAGCGTCCATTGCAAGTGCTCTTCTCGATTCAAGGCGCGCATTGCAGATCCGATGTGCAGCATCATTTCGAAATTGTGTTCAAGGTGCGGGCCCAATGAATCCAGAGTTTCTGCAGCCTTCGGCAATTGACCTACTTTGATGCATTCAAGCAGCGCCTCAACTTCGCGGTAGACTTGATGTTCATCCCAAGCCTCTTGGGCAGGCCATGGCCAAATCCGATTACCATCTTGAGAAATAGGAGTGGGTGATTGCCCAACCGTTTCGGCCACTTGCGCAACCTCCTCAGCCGATGGCACCCCAGGTGTCGTTACCACAGAGGTTGAATCATCAATTTCAGGGATTTCAGGAGTTGAAGACAGAGAGGCGGTTTCAGCCATCATTGGAATTCCGGGGGTCTCTTGGACAGGTGCTGAATGATTGAAGCCTGGTATATCGGGAGTTGTAAGGCCAACACCTGTTTCAGAAATTGCAAGGTCGGGTGAAAGAGCAGCAGTTGACGGTAAGGCCGCCTGAGGAAGTACCCGTTCACCATTCGTCAGCGGTTGAGGCGTAGGTTGGATTAAATTGGCAAAATCAGGAATTTCAGGTGTAGCCATTCCTTGTCCTGCTATCGGCCCGATGGTTCCCATTAGATCATCATCTTTTTCAGTTCGAATAGAAGGAGAGTACAACTTACCCAGTCCGGTATGTACCGGTTCTATAACCTTTCCAAGCGGATCTTCATCACCCATGTCAAAAACAACAGCATCCGACGGGGCATCGGAAACATCCAATTCAACTTCTTCTGGTGATTCAAATTCAACAGTTTGGGAAAGTGTTGGACTGCTTCCGCTGATGAATTGGAAAGAATCCTTTTCTTCTTGTTTCGATTCTTCATATTGGTCGATTTCAACGGAAACATCTTCTAGAGAAAGAACAGCTTCTACCGAATGTTCCTCTTCTTCAAGTTCAGCCTCTGCCATCAAGGTATTCAATAAGTCCGAACCCGATGACGTGGGTGTTGCCATCGGTTGGTCCCGAGGTGCAAGGTTCATTGAATAGTAGCATTGAGCGCAACTTTCAACAGCGCCTTTGTTGACAAATTCGCAGTAAGGGCACACATCCCCCTCCGCTGAATTTCCACCTTTGCGACGCCGAAACATACTGCCCACCATTCTGTCGTCCAATATTTTGGGTTTAATACATGGGGTTTCTCGCCTCGCGAATACTTCATTGTTGAAGGCATACGCTGATGGGGTACGCAGTTTTGCATTGGGCATGGAGGAGCGAGGTCAAGTGCGTCGGATGAACAGCAGTACTGCTCAAAAGAAAATCGACCGAGAACTCGCAGAAGAAATGCCCCTCAAGTGGCAGCGAGGCCAAGACCACTTTTCCCGTTTCACGAAACTCATTCGCCGAGAACTGGATGATGAAACGGCGATGGTCGAGGAGCGATGGAAAAAATGGAGCAAACAACGCTTGTTAGCGGCAGGTTTGACTTTATTTGATTTGACTGGCCGAGTACAAGGCCGGTTTTTTGGTGAACCAATTATCGTGTTTGAAAATAAAGCGGGGTCACGCTTACCGATCCATCGCTTTGGCCACGGAGATATTGTTCTCATCTCCCGTGCTCGACCTTGGGGCGAAAAAGTCGTAGAAGGCATTGTCCTAGATAGAGGACCGACACGAATTCGTGTTGTCGTCGCCGACAAGCCCAGCGATTTGAAAAAAGGCACTTGGCGCCTTGACCGAGGCGCAAACCGGGTCGCACATGACCGAATGCATGAGGCTCTGACAACCTTCCATTCAACCGAAGGGGACAGTGGGACTGTGCTACGCGATGTATTGCTTGGGGCTTTACACGACCTGTCCGCTTCTGCCCAACGACCGCCCGAAATTCGTGGACAGAAGCGTCACGGTCCACTTGGAATTGGTAAAATGGAGTTGAATCCATCCCAGCAAGCAGCCATTGAAGCGGCCATAACTCAACGCCTCACTTTGATTCAAGGCCCTCCAGGGACTGGAAAAACACATACGGCCATTCGCCTGCTGACAGCATTTGTTCGTATGGGCCGGGGACCAATTCTTGCTACTGCAGAATCCAATGTCGCCGTTGATAATTTGCTCGAAGGATTATTGGAAATGAACATCAAAGCAGTTCGTATTGGCCGTCCAGTCAAAGTTCGAGAGCATCTTCGAGAAGCGACCCTTGATGCACAAATTGAGAAACATCCACTGCAAGAGGAATTACGCTTCATCCGAGAACAGAACGACGAATTACGCCGCACCCTTTCTGGATTAAAAGGCAAAGAAAAAGGCTTGGCACATCGAGATGTCAATAATAATTTTAAGGAAATTCGACAGATAGAAGGGAATATGATTTCTGCAGTTCTCGATAATGCAGAAGTGATCTGCGCTACGACAATCGGAGTGGGGCATAATTTACTCAGGGACCGCAAATTCCCAGTTGTATTGATGGATGAGGCGACCCAAGCGAGTGAACCAAGTGCGTTGGTCCCCATCACCCGTGGTTGCCGTCAATTGGTCTTGGTAGGTGACCACAAACAACTTCCGCCCACCGTCATCAGTAAAGTTGCAGAACAAGGAGGCCTTGGCCGTTCATTGTTTGAGCGATTAATTGAATGCGGCCTTGAAGCACACATGTTGACCATCCAATATCGTATGCACCCCACCATACGCGAATATCCGGGTGCACGGTTTTACGACGGCAGATTGGAAGACGGTTGCAGTTCCAGTGACCGGCCACCAGCTGCCGGCTTCTTGTGGCCTGATTGGGACCACCCAGTTGCGTTTGTTCCAATCGATGGTTGTGAAATCGTCGACGAAGAAAGCAGCAGTAAATCGAATATGGACGAGGCTGCCAAAGTACTCTCAATTGTCAATGATTTGCTCAGTGCTGGCGACCTCACACCGTCAGACATCGGTGTCATCACCCCGTATAACGGCCAAGTACGGCTGTTGGTTGATTTGTTTGACCAAGCGGGTGGGCGTGAGGAAAATGAACCGTATGCTGGCCTTGAAATCAAGAGCGTAGATGGCTACCAAGGGCGTGAAAAAGAAATCATTGTCTTCTCAGCAGTCCGGGCAAACGATGCTGGCGAGATTGGATTCTTGAAAGATCGCCGCCGCCTCAATGTCGCCCTTACCCGGGCGAAGCGAGGATTGATTGTGCTTGGAAATCTCAAAACGCTTCGACACGATGGCACATGGCGTGCTTGGTTGGATTGGGCAGAGGAAAGAAACCTCTTCGCTTGGCATATTACCCACGGCTAAAGTTTTCAGCCAACACTTGACAAAGGGCAGACTCTACCGAGCACTATGGCAGACAGTGCAGTCAGCATCCACCAAGGAAGTGGAACACTTGCTCAGGCTGTGCTTTCTGCTGCACCTGAGGGAATGCTCATCGCGCCGGTCTGGAAACGAGTAGCTGCTTTCCTGCTCGATGTTGTAATGTTGTCCTTGGTTTTGCACTTAATGACCGGCCAAAGACTGCTTTATTATTTGAGTGATTTCGGATTATTCACCCAAGGCCCTCGGTCTATTGCAGCAGTACTACTCAATTGGGTCGTGTTTTTCATTGCGCATTACCTTTACTTCAAATACACAGGGCGAACCTTTGGCCGAACGTTTGCTCAACGTGGTCTTCGAATCGCCATTGTTCATGATAACGGAACTTTACTCGAAGCACACCATTGGGGTCCTAGGGCATTTGGCAAACTACTCTATCTTCTTCCATTCGTTGGCGCTGTGTGGTTTGGTCTTCGAGATGTTCTTCGTGGGCGTTCGAAAGAAGCAGAGTACCGAACCTCCCTGGATGTCAAGAATCATACCGTAGCTGCCGTCGATTGGTCACTCCCTTCTGAGACCCGACTTCGACTGCGTTGAACGGTGCCAAACTCGACATTGAAATGAAGTAGGGTTTTGTAGAGAAACCTCTACGGTGGATAACATGAGTGACGACCATACCGTTCGTGCGGCATCTCTTGAAGCCCGATTATCGTCCGTTTTGATGGACATTGATGACGATGATGACGATGTGATTTTGGTCTCCATCGATATGACAAATGAGGCTGCTATTCCCCTTGGAGGGCTGGAGGCTCACATCCTGACCAGTGATGGAAAGAAAGTTGAATCGGAGTCCGGGATATCTTCGCTTGGACCCGGTTTAACTCGAAATTTTTCGTTCGAATTCCCTCTTGAAAAAGGAACTTGGTCGTTTACAGTCTCAGGTGCTGGACAATCACTTACACTGGGCCCATACGAAGCGGATTTCACATACGAAGAAGAAAAAGGCAGAGTTTTTGGTAACGCCATTGGTTCAAATCTGTTCAGCGGCGCTTTTGATTCGGATCTCGATATCTTTGGAAAAACGTCCGAACGTGAAATCATCGACCCTTCTTCAGTTGTTTTGACTTCATACAGCGGAGAGAACTCATCAGGCGGGTCGACCAAAATATCACTTGGTGAATCCAAGATTGAGACTGCGGATAGCCAAGATGAACCACGTGTACCTCCTTGGCAACAAAAGAAATCGATTGAGCCAACTCCTGTTGAAACCCCAACTCCCCCAGCCCCTTCCGGCGACCTCCTTCTCTATGTCGCTAAAACGGATTCTGCTGCAGAAATATTGCTTGCCGATGCACCAGAGGTTGTTGAATCAACGCCTGTTGAAATCATTACAGCAGCAACACCCCCACCTCTTCCGTCAGGACCAGCACACCCTCCTGTAGAATCTCCTAACATGACCCCACCTGCGACCCCACCTGCGACTCCACCTGCGACCCCACCTGCGACCCCAGCGCCTGCCTCTCCCTCCGGTCCTCCATCTGGTCCACCATCCGGTCCTCCCTCCTCCGGTCCTTCCGCGGGGCCCCCATCTGGTCCACCATCCGGTCCTTCCGCTGGGCCTCCATCTGGTCCCCCTGCCGGTCCTCCATCTGGTCCCCCATCCGGTCCACCATCCGGTCCTTCCGCTGGGCCCCCATCTGGCCCACCATCCGGTCCCCCTGCCGGTCCCCCATCTGGCCCTCCATCTGAACAGCCCCCATCTCGTCCTG
>Ga0308019_10001255_pt1 | contig 15648 bp, 11 predicted proteins | sample Neamet284_FD_203135 | JGI IMG/M metagenome (GOLD analysis project Ga0308019, IMG submission 203135) | Marine microbial communities from water near the shore, Antarctic Ocean - #284 | ecosystem: Environmental > Aquatic > Marine > Unclassified | place: Southern Ocean | collected 2014-10-01 | reverse complement strand
TTCGCAGCAACAACAAAACTTCTCACCTTTAGTTACCGCAGACGTGTCTAACAAAAGAGATCTTGAAGAACGAGGCCTTACCACAATACTGTTTTTTATGACAGTAAATTGTTTTCTTACATTGGCTTTTCTCCATTCTGAATTCGTAGGATCTCCATTATCGGTTTTCAACGAACTCATTTGTCTTGTCAATAAGAACAACACGGAAGTTGCTAAAATAGTAGTCAAACCAATGTAAAAGTCATGTCTAGTCAGTAAAATTGCGCTGAGATATCCATGAACAAAACTTAATCGAATTAATAATTTGATTTTCGGGAATTTAAAGTCGTGAGAAGTGGCAATTTTCCACAAATACATGGCAATTTGAGGTAAACTGAACACTATAATAAGAGCGAAAAGTGTTGTTCCACTAAAGTCAAAAATTATCGGCTTGAATAAAAGTAGAAAATGGGCTAACAGTAGATAGATTGTGGTGAAAAAACCTGAAAGTATTTGCATGAACTGTCGCCCTGTCATTGCCATTGTGAAGCTTAATCCGATTTGAAACAATGAATAAACAACTATCGCGATAACGATTACTGGATCAAGTTTTTCAACGAGAAATAAGAGGTAAATCGGTAACAATAGTGCTAAGAATATGCGATTGGCAAAACAGCCGTTGCAATAATTAATCCTACCGATTCTCAAAACATGATAATTGAAATTATTACATTGGGGGTTATGGTGCATAGTAAATCTCCATGGATAGATGTGGGTTTGTACTTGAGATGATAAACTCTGCTCCGGCATTTATGATTGTTTTTCAATATAGAATGCTCGTACCGGAATACTCAAACCTTCCTTACGGACAATTCCTTTCAAAGGTAGTAATCAGGTTGTAAAGGCATCCCTGGCTCTACTGCGTACTGAGCGAAATCCTCTACGCCTTGTTCTCGTAATACCGATTCATCGGTGTGGAATTTTCCAGTAAATTCACTTGATTTGCTCATTATTGCGAATGCTGCATCTCCAACAATTCGCGGAATTCTACTACGCCTAACCATTTCAGCACCACCGAGAGCTTTGTTGTATCTAACAGCAGCAGTATCAATTGTAGTGGCCGGCCAAAGTCCGTTTACTGAGATTCCATCCATTGATAATTCCTCAGCGAGACCCAACACAAGCATCGACATTGAGAATTTTGATATCGTATAAGCCACAGAACCATTAAACCATTTTGGATCTAATGAAATCGGTGGACAAATCAGCAATATCCGCCCATTATCACTGTTGCGTAGATGTGGCAAGGCCGCTTGACATAAGGAAAATGAGGCTCTAATATTTACTTCGTGGACAAGGTCAAATCTCTTCAATGGAGTTTCATCAAATGGTGCAATAAATAACGCACCAGCATTGCAAATGACAGCATCAATTCCACCAAATGCATCAACTCCTATCTGGACAGCAGCAATCACATCCGCATCATTTCTAACATCACAAACCGCAACTGCTGCTTTACCACCTGCAGATTCAACCATTTCGGCGGTCTCATTAAGAGAACCTTTTCCGTCTTCAGCATCAAGTGTACGTCCGAGAAGAACAAGATTTGCTCCTTCTTCTGCGAAGCGTAGTGCCATTGCCCGTCCAAGTCCTCGACTAGAACCACTGATTAGCACAGTGCGACCTTTCCATGTTTTGATATCTGATATTTTCTCAGAACGCTCCAGTAAGTTGTCGACTATGTCAGTATATTCTTTCATCGCCTCTTGTGAATCCTTGCCCTTCAGTTTTTTCCAAGCTCGGTATTTTGCTATTGCAGCAATTCCTTCACTTACAGGGAGTCCCCCTGAAACATCCCCCTCAGAAGACTGCTTATACAACGAATATAGCATTAACATAGTCTTATTGTCAGGTCTGCTACTTAGATTCATTACCTCTTTTGTAGCTTTAATAAATCGTTTTTCGTCACTCACCTAATCAACTCCTTTTAATCAGCCATTTCTCAAGAACATTCTTTCTAGTCGTTGAATCTAAAGTAGTAGTATGTTCTAAATCAGAAATTAGATGGAATTGATTTTCTCCATCATCTGGAATATGTTTCTTAATCAAATTGTAATGTGTTCTACCCAGTGCGCTGTCATTCTTAGATTGAAGTGTAAGCACTGGAATCCCTGGTAATCCGATTTGTGGTATTTTAGCATCCCAGAATGTAATTGGCAAGTCAGGATGAATTCTTTTCATCTCTGTGCGTATAATTAGACGAATCAAGGGACGACCTAAATTCCACATTGAACCTACACGCAATTTTATGATCTCTGGTATTGATGATACAGCGGATTCCAAGATTATCGAATCGAGTTGATCTTTCCACCATCCTGATTTGTGACTAGATAGTCTCAGGGTAAGAAATCCTCCCATTGAATGACCGTAGAAATGAACTCTTGGCAATTCCTTGTATTCACTAATTATCGTGTCCAAAAAGGCCTCTATATCTGCTGCTACCTTTAGTAATGTCCAATCCTTATTTAGAGAACAACGACCATGCCCTCTCATATCTATACCGGCTACATCAAATCCTTGATCACTAAGATGAGTGATTCTATTTTCTGCTCGAGCCATGGAAGAAGAATATCCATGTATGTATAAGATCAAGCCTTTCGATATACCTTTTGCTGGAATAAAATATCCCATTGGCTCGTCCCCGCCCCATCCTGTAAACTCGACAAGGTGCCAATTTGGATTGGTGACTTCACCTGCATCCTTTGGATAAGGTCTGAAAAATGCTGCCAAGACCTTTGCTTCAAAAGCCAAGTAGATTGCATTCAATGCAATACTAATGGAGATTGTCCAGAATAAGAGATTTATTAGAATTTGACTCTCTTGGTGCCACAATATCAACTCAATAGCGATAAGTGCCCAGAAGATAGTCCAAGGCCATGACATCTTCCATTGCAAACTTTTCGAATATGCAGCCGCACCTTTACTCGCTGGGAACTGCGACTTCATCAGAATGAAGCCTCCGGGTATGACATTAGATGCTTGTGTCCAGCAACTATCTTAGCGGCAAGACCAACATTGTCTGGATGGATTTCTGCAAAGAATACACGTGCGCTTGCAAGTTTGGCTTCATGAAATTCTGTTGCACTTCCATTCACCTTAGCATTGATACATACTCGCGCCATCCTTGCCCATAAGTAGGCTAGTAAGGTATTTCCAAAGTATGTACAATAATCGGTAGCACCTGCTGCTAAGAAGTGTGGATTTCCAGCACCTTCTGCCATTAGAAGAAGTGTTAGTTGTTGTAATCCTTTGACACTCTTATGTAGCGGCTTATTGAATTCTACCATTTCCTCAATAGCACGGTTTTCTTCTATAAATTCAAGTAATGGCCACATTAAATGTCGAAGATTATGACCGAAGTTTTGGGTAACTTTACGCCCTACTAAGTCGAGTGCTTGTATTCCATTTGTCCCTTCCCAGATAGGAGCGATTCTTGCATCACGATAGAATTGTTCAACTCCATACTCAGAACAATATCCTGCTCCACCCATGATTTGGATTGCAAGCGAAGCACTTTGGCAACCAACATCTGTTGAATACGCTTTCATGACCGGAGTGAGTAATGCGATTAGTGCAGTGGCGTGTTTTTTGGTTTCCTCATCACCTCTTTTCATCTCATCGAGTAGTATCCCAACCCATGTTCCTAGGGCTCTAGTCCCTTCACAGTTAACCTTGGCCTTTAGCAACATTCTACGGACATCAGGATGAACTAGGATATTATCTGCTGGCGCATCTAGATCTTTCATACCACGCAGGTCTCTTCCTTGGCGTCTTTCTAAAGACCAGGCTAAAGCATTTTGATATGCAATTTCACCTAATCCGAGACCCATCATTCCGGTCGCCAATCTTTCTCTGTTCATCATCTCGAACATCAGAGCCATACCTGTATTCTCTTCTCCCACTAGCCAGCCTTTACTAGAATCGAAATTTAATACGCAGGTTGGTGAACCATGTAACCCCATCTTGTCTTCGATTCCAGAGATTGATGTATTATTTTTTTCGCTCAAAAGTTCATCTCCCTCACTGAGGAATTTTGGTACAAGAAATAGTGAGATACCTTTCGACCCTTCTGGTGCACTAGGTAGTTTAGCTAGCACCATGTGAACGATGTTATCACTCAAATCATGGTCACCTGCTGTAATGAAAATCTTTGTTCCAGTAATCGTAAATGAACCATCTTCTTGAGGGGTTGCTTTGGTCTTGATTAAGCCAAGATCGGTACCACAATGTGGCTCGGTAAGACACATTGTCCCGCACCATTCCCCGCTACCAATTTTGGCAGCATAAATATCGATATGTTCCTGTGAAGCATGGCTACTTATTATGTCGTAAACACCTAGACTTAATGCTGCTACCACCGAGATTGCCATATTGCAAGATATTGCAGGCTCATCCATTGCATTACGGAAGAAGAGGGGCAATTCCATGCCACCATGTTCCTCTTTGCAAACTGACTGTAACCAACCAGACTCAACTGTTTGTTTCCATGCATCTTTGAAACCGGGTGGTGAGATAACTTCACCATTTTTTAATTGTGAACCAATTTTATCACCATCAATGTTTGATGGCTTCCACACGTCTATTACGAATTGTGCCCACTCTTCAGTCATCATATCGATCATCTCTCTGTCAAGGTTTTCATACCCTAAGCGATCACACACTTCGACGACATCGAATATTTCATGGAATAGAAACTTGTAGTCGTCCAAAGGTGCTTTGTATACAGTCATAATCATTCCTCCTTCAGTTCCTCAAGGGTTTACCCTTACCCAGCATATGTTCCATTCTGTCTAATGTTAATTCATTTCGAGCAAGTTTTGAGATTGCTTTTCTCTCCAGTGCAAGAATATCATCCTCGCTCAGTTCCTCTGTATGATCGCAGTCCCCTCCGGTCAGAACTTTTGCAAGTTCACCGATAACGGTAATATCGTGAGGTGTAGCATGACCGGCAATAGCAAGGTCGTTCAAAGCCATGGTTAGTGCAGATCTTCCAGAAGGCCCTGGTAGATTGTAGACATGGGGTTTAGGTGGAGAATAATCTTCGGCTAGTTCCAGCAAGTATGACTTAGCATTAGCCAAAACATGATCACGGTTCATCGTGATACGGTCGCTACTTCGAAGATAACCCAGATCTTTGGCTTGTTGTGCCGATTTAGCAATCTTGGCCATACCGATATTTTCGAAAACCATCATGGTTGCAGCCATTGGTCCTAATCCTACTAGTTCCTCCGTAGTAACTCGTGCAAGCATCTCCTTACAACCACCCCATGCAGGAATAATGCCGACTCCAGTTTCAACCAATCCGATATATGATTCCGAATGAGCGACAATGCCATCGGAGTGGAGTAAAATTTCACATCCACCTCCAAGACACATTCCAGATGCAGCTGAAACAACTGGCACCTCTGCATATTTTAGAGATTGATAGGTGTCTTGACCTAGAGCAATAAATTCCTCTAATGAACTCCATGCTCCGAGGTTTGCTCCAAATAATGCAAGTCCAAGATTGGCACCAGCACAGAAATTGTTAGAATCGTTAGCGATTAATATTCCCTTCCAGCCATCGCTTTCTGCAATGTCAACAGCAGCGAGAAGAATTTCCATAATGAATGGATCTAAAGCATTCATTTTCGAGTGGAATTCCACTAAGAGGATTCCATCATTGGCATCCCAGATACTAGCCGAAGCATTTCTTCTAATCGCCTTCCCGCGTCTACGTTTGATGTCTGCTACAGTAGTTTCTTGAGCACCTTTTAGAATTTGAATGTGGTCTCCAGTGGAGTTCAGTCGAGTTATTTCGGCTTCCTCTATACCGTAGAAAGAACCGTTTTCTGCCGCAAGTGATAAGAATGCAGGAATTGTAATATTAGCCGTTTTCATTTCTCCGACAAGCCAATCAAGACCAATAGAGTCCATCATTTCAAAAGGACCCTTCTTCCAATTATATCCAACCTTCATTGCACTATCAATTGCATCAATATCTTCACTGACTGCCGGTACCAGTGAGGCCGCATAGGCAAATGTATCAAGTAATATTTCTTTGACAAAAGCAGCACCCTTGTCTGGGTGAGTCATGAGGCGCTTGAGTCCTTGACGACCGACTTTAGCAGAAGTAAAAGCAGCATTGCGTGTAGCGGTTTGATATGAACCATCAATGAGACTTCTTGCTTCTTTGGTTCGCTTACCATCTTCCGTATTAAGTCTGAAAAACCCACCTTTGCCCTTGCGACCTGTGTATCCTTTGGCGATCATATCGCTGATAATCTCCTCTCCCTTTCCTGCTATGATATGCAGTGGATCATCAGCCGGTAAATTGTCCACCATGCTCTGAATAACGGCAGGAATAATATCGATTCCAACCAAGTCCATCAATGCAAAAACTCCTGTCTTTGGTAATCCAATTGGGCGACCAAGCATAGCATCTGCCTGTTCTACGGTGAAGCCATAATCTAATGTGGCAGCAATAGAACGTTGTACGAAGTATATTCCAAGACGATTACCTATGAATCCAGGAGTGTCATTGCAAAGAATTACTTTCTTTCCTAGTCTTTCGGAGGCGAAGATACTCATCCTGTGGAAAATATCCTCTTCTATTTCCTCTCCGACAATTAATTCTAGCAGAGGAAGATAGCGCGGGGGATTGAAAAAGTGTGTAATTAAGAATCTTGAAGCTAAGGATGGACTCATGCCTTTGACAAGAGATGACCTTGGAATTGTTGATGTGTTTGAGGACAAAATTGCGTTTTTAGAAAGATGTTGCTCAATATTGGAATAGATGCTATGTTTGATATCAAGACGTTCTACTACAACTTCTAATACCCAGTCTCTATCTTTGAGAAGATGTAAATCATCTTCAAGATTAACTGGACGTATTCGTTGAGAATTGGAGGGATGCATCAGAGTTTCAGGATTACTTTTGCTCATTCGTGCTATTGCTTCTCGAGCAATGATTGACCTATCAGTAGCGTCTTTGGGAACTATGTCGTATAGCAAGACATCACAACCTGCATTTGCGCAATGGGCGGCAATACCCGCACCCATGACTCCACTTCCAATAACTGCAACTTTGTTGATATGACCATGGTTCCTCAGTTCGCTTGGAATCATAGGTGATTGTAGTTCTATTACCATCATTCAACCCTCCTGAGTACTGTGGCAATTCCTTGGCCACCGCCTATGCACATGGTTGCAAGTGCAATATCAGCCTTATTTCTAGTGAGTATTGTTGCAGCACGTCCAACTATTCTTGCACCGCTGGCTCCAAGTGGATGTCCAAGTGCGAGAGCACCACCATCGATATTGACCTTGGAGGTATCTAGTCCAAGTTCTTCAATAACCGCAAGAGATTGTGCTGAAAATGCTTCATTAAGTTCGATCACATCGATATCTTTCAAACTGACACCTGCTCTAGCCAGTGCTTTTTGAGATGCAGCAACTGGACCTATCCCCATTATTTCAGGGGAACAACCGGATACAGCAGTTGATTCTATAGAAGCAAGAATCTTGAGGCCTTGTTCGAGGGCGAATTTTTCACTGCAAATGAGGACAAAGGCAGCACCATCTGTGAGTGGTGAAGAAGTACCCGCTGTCACACTACCATCCGCTTTGAAAACAGGGCTCAGTCTAGCAAGAGAACTTACATTGGAAGCAGGTCTAATACAGCCATCTGTTGATACGACTCCTTCGGCAGTGGTTATTGGTATTATGACATCAGAGAAGTCAGCATTAGCCGCCCTGAGGTGGCTTTCAACAGCAAACTTCTCTTGAGTTTCCCGTTCGATTTCATAAATAGTAGCGAGATTCTCAGCAGTTAGACCCATGTTTGTGTAAGCTTCTGGCATCTCTGCAGCGAGTTTTGGATTCGGCATTGGATTGAAACCAGACATTGGAATTCTTGTCATAGATTCGACCCCTCCTGCGATAAATGCATCTCCTGAACCCATAGCGATTCTACCGGCGGCATCATGAATTGCTTGCATTGAAGAACCACAAAATCGATTGACAGTTACCCCTGCTACTGTAGGTGGTAACTCGCTGAGGAAGGATAGCATCCGTCCTAAATTGAAACCTTGTTCTGCTTCGGGAAAAGCACAACCCAGAATCAAATCTTCAATCAGATTTGGATCGATTCCAGTTTTTTCAATCAAACCTTTTACGACTTCGGCCGCTATGTCATCTGGTCTAGTATTTGCTAAATCTCCTTTTTTGGCGGGTGTGAACGGAGACCTAAAATATCCACATATTACGGCTGGCATAGCATTACTACGGCGGTGTAATAATTAAACCGTTAAGTATCAAGGGACACACTTAATATGATTTCCAACTGTTAGTGCTGTAGGAGTGATAATGCAGACCACCTACCATGTATGGTCGGAAAATGTCAAGGGTTGACAACTATATGATGAGATAATCCTCACTCGCCAAGATTACTAAGTGCGAGTTCTTTCTCAGCCTTATCAACCGCAATCCTGACTGCTATTGCAGTATCTGGAGTAACAGAAATTGAAGTGATTCCACATTCGATAAGGAATGGTGGATATTCTTCCGGGTGATCCGAAGGCGCCTGACCACAAATTCCGATTTCGATTCCTTTTTCTTTAAAAATTTCAATCGTTCTCTTCACCATCGTTTTGACAGCTGATGACCTTGCATCAACTGGATGTAAATATCCCTCTAAGTCGTCCCTACTTACCGCATAAACAGTCTGAACAAGATCATTGGTTCCAATCGAACCGCCATCGAGTTCCATCTCTTCAATAAAGCGTTCCGCCTCTATTACATTCGAAGGCAATTCGACCATGATGAACAGGGGCACACCATCCTTAGATCCGAGTTTTCGACTCTCTAGAATTTTCTTTACTGCAACGCCCTCTTCAGGTGAACGGCAGAACGGAATCATCAACTGAAGGTTATCCAGTCCCATATCGTGACGAACACCTTGCAATGCTTTACATTCTAATTCGAATGCATCTGAGAATCTTGGATCAACATATCGACTCGCACCCCTCCATGCAATCATCGGATTTTCTTCAATCGGTTCGAATATTTCACCACCGAGAAGTTCTCTGTATTCGTTAGATTTGAAATCCGAGAGCCTAACCAGCACTGGCCTAGGATAGAAAGCCGCACAAATTAGTCCAACGCCCTCTCTTAGTTCGTCAACAAACAGAGATTTAGGATTTGCAGAGTTTCGACTCTTTTCCGAAATCTCTCTGATTAATTCCGACCTATCTCGTCCATTGGTACGTTCAAGACCGCGTTTGAATGGCAGCAGTTTTCTAGGAATTACTCCAGTTTCAACATATTCTATTAATGAATCATGGTGAACTAATGCCATCGGATGAATACCCACTTCTGCTGATAGAATAAATTCGATACGGGCAAGTCCTACTCCATCTACCGGTAGCATTGAATCAGCAAGTGCCTTGGTAGGAAAACCAACATTCAATTTTATTTTTGTTTTCAGTTTCTGATTGGTATCGATAATGATCTCTTCAATTTCAAACGGTTGCTCTCCTTTGTATATTATTCCTGTATCTCCTTCGGCACACGAACCAGTAACCAGCATTCCATCATCTAAGAGATGCATAACATCTGTTGCTCCAACGATGGCCGGTATTCCGAATTCTCGTGCTATGATAGCAGCGTGGCTTGTTCTTCCCCCTTTACGAGTAATAATCAGTGAGGCTTGCTTCATCATTGGTTCCCAATCTGGAGTGGTCATTTCAGTAACTAGAACATCACCCTGCTCGAAGACTCTATCCGCCCAACTAAGTTCGGTTAGTTCTACACCTGCAGCCAACCGATCTCGCAGGCCACGCTTGCTAGAGATTACCGATTCATAGTTCTGATATTGTCGAACCATTCCACCTCCAATCCTCTTTCCTACAGCTTGACCTGTTCCCAAAACCGAGCCATTAGAATGTAATTTTTTCACTAACTTTGGATTCATATGGTAGCGAGTAAGAATCGATGTATTCTCTTTGGCGTGAACTGTTTCAGGTCTTGCTTGAACAATAAATAATTCTCCACTGACTCCATCCTTAGCCCACTCGATATCCATCGGCATTTGATAATGTGCTTCGATAGTAAGTGCCATTTCAGCAAGTGTTAGGACTTCGGAACGTTCCAATGAGAATATCAATTTATCTTTGAGTGGAACATCCACGGTTTTTGTTTCCGAATCCTCGCCGTAAATCATCTTCTCTTCTTTACCACCGAGGTGGCGCTGTACAATTGCAGGTAGCCCTTGCTCAAGCCCCTTTTTCCAAACGAGGAAACCGTCGGGAGAGATACTACCCTGGACTAGAAGTTCCCCTAATCCATATGAAGAAGAGATATGAATAATGCCGGCATGGCCTGAATCGGGATCTATAGTGAACATTACACCTGACGAAGCCATATCGGATCGAACCATTTTCATTACAACTACTGCCAACGATGCATCAAGGGGGTTCATTCCCCTGTCTACTTGGTATGCGACTGCACGTTCCGTGAATAAACTGGCAATACACTTTTTCCAATGAAACACAACACCTCTCGGACCAGTAATATTGAGATATGAATCATATTGCCCAGCAAAGGATGCATCAACCGAATCTTCAACTGTTGCTGATGAACGAACAGCAACATCCACTCCAGGTCCGTATTCATCGCACAGAGCACTGTAACCTTTCTCAATTTGTTCTTCAACATAAGCGGGAACGACGCTCTTTAGGATAAGAGACCGAGCGAGAAATGTTCTGGAATGCATTTCCAAATGATCTGAAGTATCTGCACCCTCAAAGCATGCATGAATTGCACCTCTTAGAGTAGACGCCTTCATTACCAAATCTCGTAATCCAGGTAATCCTTCAGCTTCTGAAACTCCACTCCATCGCATCGAGTCTATTTCGGAATCAACAAATTCTGCATAGGCATCCACAGTGACAGTAAAACCGTTTGGAATTGGGATTCCTTTCTCGGTCAAGGAGGAATACATCTCACCAAGCGATGCTCCTTTACCACCAATGGATGCAACATCATTCATACCAGTCCCTTTGAACCAAGCGATATATTCGGAATTCAGATTGGCCACGCCACTAGGGGTTGTCATCAAGTCTCTTCAATGAGAGTCGGCCTATGAAGGAGGCGCGCAATCATAAAAACGGCACTAAGTGAGAAAAAATACCCGCGAGTGTAATAAAACTCACCTATTTCAAACCCAAAAAATGAAAACTAAGGTCGGTGCGAGCACGAGATTATCAATAATCAATACTAGTGCTCGTACCGGAATTTGAATCCGGGTCGAAGGAATGAGAATCCTTCATGATGGGCCACTACACTATACGAGCAAATGTAAACCGACCCACCAACCCCCTATATTTAGCCGTCACCCATTGTAATAATGGTCTAAATGACTGTTGGCAATTAGTTCTTCAAAGGCCATGGTCAATTTATCTGAAAAGAGTAATAATACTTCACTTTCAGTTTTTAGTTAAAGTGAAAAGGGTTCACTGCGTCAAAATATTACTTCACTTTTAGTTAGGCGGGTGGTTACTTTGTTGATATACGACCGGCAAAGAGTATGGGTTATGCAACAAGATGCAGACAACCTAAATGATTTGTCCTTCGAGGACTTTACAGCAAGTGAATCAACTACAACAACACCTAGTTGGGCCAGCAAGAGCACTACCAAACTGGTACACAGTACAGGAAAGTTACCAGATCGAATCTCAAACATCGGCTGGCAACCATGGCACAGACCTGGAGCTCCTTTGGGAAGTGCAATGACATCCTCTACGATACGCTCCTTAACACGCAGAGCGCAATTACTCAGAGGTGAGGCTTGATGAGTAAAACTCAGAGACTAAGAGGCGAGATCGCAAGTTTCCTCGGAGAAGTAGGCGAAGCGAATACCACTGACATACTCGATCACCTTAACCGAAGATTTCGATGGGGTGCAACAATGAACCAATTGGGCAATGTTCTGGCCAGAGATAGCCGTTTTATCAAGACTGGATTTGATGAAGGAACTGATATCGGTGGATTTAGAATGCGAGTCTGTATTTGGTCGATTGCTGCATCCTAATAGCGAATCAGTCAAAGACCCCAAGTTATACGGCAACCCAATGGTAGCCTATATTGAACTAATGCGCCCCAAGAATTTAGTTCTTGGAGCAATTACTGTACCGTTGGGTGCAGCATTCATATTACAAGGTCAAATTGTAGATCAATTACTAATTATTTCTCTACAAACCATGGCCGTCATGTTCTTCATCGGCGCTGGTAATGTAATGAATGATATCAAGGATTATGAAATTGACAAATTAGCTCACCCAAACCGACCACTCCCCTCTGGAGAAATAAGTCTTCAATCCGCCACCACCTTTAGTCGTCTACTTTGGGCATCGAGTATTCTTTGTTTAGCAAGTGCAATCTATTTCAGTATGGATTTTGATTTATGGTGGGCTACAATTATCATTTACGTAATTGCTGTTGTCCTAATGGTCAGTTATGACCATGGGCCAAAGACAAAGGAAATGGGCTTGCAAGGAAATATTGCAATTTCGATAATGGTTGCAGCTGTCATCATCTACGGTGCATCAAGTGTTGGTGGATTACTCAACCCACTTATTTGGTGGGTATCTGGTGTGGTATTCTTCACTAACTTAGCACGGGAAATTATCAAAGATTGTCAAGATATTATCGCTGATGAAGGGCAAAGAACTACATTACCAATGAAAATAGGACTTGAGAGATCAAGAATGGTGGCCTATGTAGTGATCATGGCTGCATTGATTTGCCTCTATATGCCATTTTGGAGAGGCCCATTTGAATTTGCCCAACTCGTCTTCCAAACTCCAGCAATACTGGTACTAATCACTTTGAATGGTCCATTATTCAAGGGCGATGATGTACTCGTCGCTGGAAGGATTAGAGCCGCTATGCTTCTTGGGCTAATCGGATTCTTATTACCAATGTTGATGTGATTGCTCACTCAACTTCCATAAATTCGGCCATTGCATCCCACGCTGCCGGATTTATCAAGAATGAAAGAAGTGACATTTGAGCCCACATTCTGTTTTCTGCTTGGTCGAAAACTATTGATTGCTCATGGTCCATAACCCAATCGGTTACTTCGTCACCACGGTGTGCAGGTAGACAATGCATGAATCTCCAGTCTTCATCCATATGCTTAACTAATTCTTCATTAACTTGGAATCCATCAAAATCATTTGCCTTGCCTTCCATATTCTCTTCACCCATTGAAACAAAAGCATCTGAATAAACTACATGTGCATCTTTAACAGCTTCAATAGGGTCATTTGTTGCAACAACCTTACTGCCATTCTTTTGTGCCAGGTCTTTTGTTCTCTGAACAACTTCTTCATCAGGTTCATATCCCTTTGGCACTGCATAATGAATATCGATTCCAAGCATTGCGCATGCTAGCATTAAGTCGTGTAGAACGTTATTTCCATCTCCAACCCAACTAACTTTCAAATCTTTAGTATCGTCAAATTTTTCCATTATTGTCATCAAATCTGCAGCGGCTTGGCAAGGATGATGCTTATCGGAAAGTGCATTTATCACCGTTACATCCGAATTCTCTGCTAATTCGCTAACATCTGCGTGTGCAAAGCAACGATAAGTGATTCCACCAAGGAATCGTGAAAGAACATTTGCTGTATCGGCAACAGATTCAGACTTTCCTAATTGAATATCATTTTTCAGCAAAGTCAAAGGATATCCTCCAAGACGGTTAATTCCAACCTCAAATGAAACCCTTGTTCTTGTACTTGGTTTCTCGTAAATTGATCCAATTGCTAATGTGTCAAGAGGAAAGAAATTTTGCGCAACATCGTCTCCATTTTTCCAAGCACGCTTGAATTCAATCGCCCAGCGGAGGATTTTTTCTAAGTCCTCTCCAACATCGTCAATAGCCAATAAGTGTTCTACCATGTCATATATGCAATAAAAGAAGGCTTCTAAGTGTTATCGATTGTAGCGCTACAACAATCAATAAGTAAACCTCTATAGAAGAGTCAACACAAGAACATTACTGATTTTAGAGTTCAGTTTCTTTCATTACCGATATCAGCAGCAAATCCATCACGGGCATCACTCATTCCACCAAATAGTGCTTGAGCAAAGGTTAGCACATCAGCAAGACCATCTTCAAGTTCAGAAGAAAGAGGAGTCAATCCAGGCAATTGTGAAAACTGTTGCATAACTCTCAATTGATTAATAGCGAACTCAGTTCTTAACCCACCTGCTTCATCGTAAAGTGCTAGTTCTAGAATCTCAAGCCTTTCCGACCATTCAATAATTTTTTCTAATTCTTCTGGTTCAAGCAAATCTGATTTCGATAAGAAATTCTTTGTTGGAATTCCCAAACGGAATTCAACGATACTGGAAAGAAGCATTTGCGAAACAAACCCAGATGGTGAACGGGATAACATTGGGTCAAAGAGATAAATAATTGCTGCTTGGTCTCTCCCTAAGACCTCAACTAGATGGCTACTAGCTTCCCTAAAGGCAAATAATTCAACTTGCCCAGGCGTATCAATTATCATTAATTCACCAGTCATTGAATGCAAGTTTGCTGCAACATCATCAGCTTGTGCAGCCAATAGATCAGCGGCTAAAATTTGAGCACCATTTGGACCTAGGTCATATTCGTTCATAACTTCGCTCAATGAGATTAAATCACGTACATCAAATTCTGCATCATAATGTAATCTTTCTGCACCTGGATCTAAATTAACTGCAATTGCATCTACTTCTTGGAATCGAGACCATCGTTGAAATGCCGTGACCAATGATGACTTTCCTGCACCTGCTGTTCCTACCACGAAAAGTACGGGTGGTGTCCCACTATCTAGACCGACCATGTGTCAGCCTCATGCCGACCCTACATCAACCTCTCGCAATCAATTCTTTTCTAGGGAAATACCAGTAAAAACAAAAATATTTGCAAAACTAACGGGGAGAACGGTTATGTGCTACTGGTCAATGGAAGGTTTACCGCTTCGGCGGAATGATTGGAGGAAATCAATATGAGCGACGAAAAACCACCTATGCCAGAGATGCCACCTATGCCACCTATGGAAGCGCCACCTGCTCCTCCTGGAATGCCTCCAATGGAAGCTCCTCCTGGAATGCCACCTATGCCAGAGATGCCACCTATGCCTCCAATGGAAGCTCCACCTGCACCTCCGATGGATGCACCTCCTGCTCCTCCTGGAATGCCGCCGATGGATGCACCTCCTGCTCCACCTGGAATGCCTCCAATGGATACACCTCCTGCTCCTCCTGCAATGCCTGAAATGCCAGAGATGCCACCTATGCCTCCAATGGATACACCTTCTGCTCCTCCTGCAATGCCAGAGATGCCACCTATGCCTCCAATGGATGCACCTCCTGAAATGCCTGAGATGCCACCTGCACCTCCAATGGATGCACCTCCTGAAATGCCTTCAATGCCAGAGATGCCACCTATGCCTCCAATGGATGCACCTCCTGAAATGCCTTCAATGCCAGAGATGCCACCTGCACCTCCAATGGATGCACCTCCTGAAATGCCTGAGATACCACCTGCACCTCCAATGGATGCACCTCCTGAAA
>Ga0308019_10001253_pt1 | contig 15654 bp, 12 predicted proteins | sample Neamet284_FD_203135 | JGI IMG/M metagenome (GOLD analysis project Ga0308019, IMG submission 203135) | Marine microbial communities from water near the shore, Antarctic Ocean - #284 | ecosystem: Environmental > Aquatic > Marine > Unclassified | place: Southern Ocean | collected 2014-10-01 | reverse complement strand
TTTTTAATAGATTCCTCAAATGGAGCTGTAGCTACGCCTTTTTCAGTAATAATTCCTGCAATTAATTCAGGAGGAGTCATATCAAATGCAGGATTAATTACACTAATACCATCAGGTGCGGTCTTTTTATCACCAATACCTGTAACCTCAGATCCGGCTCTCATTTCAATAATCACATCTTCTGCTTTTGTGTGCATATCAATAGTAGATAGGGGTGCTGCAACATAAAATGGGATTCCATGTTGTTTTGCCATTGTTGCTACCTGATAGGTTCCAATTTTATTAAAAACATGACCTGTTTTTACAATTCTATCAGCACCTACTACAACTTTATTTACCAATCCATTTGCCATTGAATATCCAACTGCAGTATCAGGAATTAAACTAACATCAAATCCATCATGTTTTAACTCAAATGCAGTTAATCTAGAACCTTGTTGAATTGGTCGTGTTTCAGTAGCAATAACTTTAACATTTTTTCCACTTTCTCGAGTTGCTCTAATTACACCTAAGGCGGTTCCATATGCCACAGTTGCTAAAGCACCTGCATTACAATGAGTCATTATTGTATCATTATCATCAAAAAGAACAGAACCATTCTTTCCCATAGCTTTGTTAATTTCAATATCTTCATCTGCCATTTTTTTAGCAGTAGAAATTACTAGTTCTCTGATTTGTTCAGCAGATTCTCCAGTCTTTGCAACATTCATAATTTTTTCTAATCCCCAACCTAAATTTACAGCAGTAGGTCTTGTTGCAAAAAGAATTTTTCTTGCACTTTCTAAGTCCAATAATAATTGTTCTTTTGTTGTGGCTTTACTTTGTAAAGCAGCCAATCCCAATCCAAATGCACCAGATACTCCAATTGCAGGTGCACCCCTAACTATCAAAGTTTTGATAGCATTTGCAACTTGATTAAAATCATCATATTCTACAAAAATTAATTCATTAGGAAGCTTTGTTTGTTCAATCATTATCACTTTGTTATCTTTCCATTCTACTGTACGTAAACCAGTTACATTTTGCATATAATGATAAAAAATTGGGGTTTTTAAAAACTAATTGATAGATCATAGTGTAGATAGATATTTTATTGTAGATGTTAAATTACAGATATTGGATATTTCCAGTTTAGAAAAATATGATTCACAAAAAATGTATAAAATTTATGATGAATGGCCAAAAATTGCACGTGAATCATTTGAATCAGAACAAAAACCTATAGACTTTCAAAATATAGATCATATAGTTTTTGGAGGTATGGGAGGTTCAGGTTCAATTGGATCAGTTTTTTCATCAGTTCTATCTAAAACAAATATTCATGTTTCTGTTGTAAAAGGATACATTTTACCTAAGACTGTAAACAAGAATACAATAGTTATAGCTACAAGTGTTTCTGGAAATACAGTTGAAACACTATCCATTCTAAATGCTGCTAAAAAACTAGATTGTAAAATATTGGCATGTTCTTCTGGAGGAAAAATAGAGGAATTTTGCCATAAAAATAATATTGAATATAGAAAAATTCCAAAAATACATTCACCAAGAGCTTCATTTACAAGTTTTTTGTATTCAATGCTTAAAATATTAAATCAAATAATTCCAATCAATCTGAAAGATATTAATGAATCAATTAATGAATTAGAAAAATTAAAGAAAAAAATTTCATCAGACAATCTTTCATTAGACAACCCTGCAATAGAATTAGCAAAAGAAATTTCAGATATTCCTTTAATTTACTATCCTGTAGGTTTAGAATCAGTTGCAATAAGATTCAAAAACTCTCTTCAAGAAAATTCAAAAATACATGCAATTGCTGAAAATATTCTTGAAGCAAGTCATAATGGAATAGTTGCATGGGAAAAAGAATCAAATGTAAAACCAATTTTAATCCAAGGTCAAGATGATCATTTAAAAACTAAAGAAAGGTATAAAATTTTTAAGGAATATTTTGAACTAAACCAAATTAAATTTAAAGAAGTTTACTCAGTTGACGGAAATATACTTTCAAAAATTATTAATTTAATATATCTTTTAGATTATACAACAATTTATAGATCGATTTTATCAAAGACTGATCCGAGTCCTGTTAAATCAATTGATTTTATAAAAAAGAAAATAAATTAATTTATATAAAAATACACAAAGATTTTGAGAAATAGATTTAAATCATTTTAACATATTTTTATTTTCTAATACTTTTGAAATTGCTAATAGAATATCATCCATATCTTTAATTGTTGCAGGATATCTACAAACAGGTGTCATGATAAGTTTTTTCTCATGTAAATCTTCAGTAATTGGGCATATTCCTTTTGAATAATTTGTTTTACCTAAATGATGTTTAAATGCAAATGCAAGTTTTTCTTGATATAATGGATTTAGGTATAATGGTTTTACATAACCTCCAAAAAAAGGAATGCCTTCAAATTGCATGGCTTCACAAAATTTATCTCTAGAAATTCCAACAATTTCTTCATCATATGTGAATGAATAAACATAGTAAACATGTTTTACATAATCTAGTTTTGTATGATTAAAACCAGGTATTTTATTTAATTTTTCGGTGATATATTCTGTCAGTTTAATTCTTTCATTATTCATTAAATCTAATTTTTTTAATTGTACAATTCCCAATGATGCTTCAAGTTCAGTCATCCTATACCCATATCCAAGAATTTCAGATTTGTAGCTGCGTTTTTTATCTGAGGAATTTAATACTTCACCATGATTTCTCATCATTCTAGCAATCTTTACGATTTCATCATCATTTGTTACAAGCATTCCACCTTCACCAGTCATCATATTCTTGCTTTCTTGAAAAGAAAAAATTCCACAATCTCCAATGGTTCCAACTTTTTTCCCTTTATACAATCCGCCAGGTGCTTGTGCACAATCTTCAATTATTTTTAATCCATTTTTTTTGGCAAAATTTACTATTTCATCCATATCACATGATTGACCAAATAGATGTACTGGAATTATTGCTTTAGTTAATGAACTTGATACATTTTCAAGTTTTTTTGGATCCAAACAAAATGTATGTTTTGTAACATCTGAAAAAATAGGGATTGCATTATGCATTAATACAGAAGTTGCAGTAGATGTAAAAGTATAAGGTGGAACAATTACTTCTTCTCCAGGTCTTACTCCAACAGCTACAACAGCTGAATGTAATGCAGCTGTTGCAGAATTAAAAGCCACGGCATATTTTGTACCAATATATTCTGAAAAATCTTTTTCAAACTCTTGAATCTTTTTTCCACCTAAAAAATTTTCACCGGCTGCTGCAACAAATGTAGATAAATTTCCACTATCTAATACCTCTAGTACAGCTTTTTTTTCATCATTTGAAATTACAGGGTGTGGTGGAAAAGGTTTTGAACGAACCTTGGTACCACCAAATAGGGCTAATTTTGTCATTTATGTAATTTCATGAAATACATAATTAAACTCTACTCTTCATAATTTCAATTTACTTAAATTAATTTTTTTACCATTATTTTTAGCAGATTTTATTAAACTTAATGAAGACTGTAACGAATAATACCCATCAAAACCATTACACATTGTATCAGTATTATTTTTTATAGAAAATAAAAGATTTTTGAAACCATTCATAATTTCTGAAGATTCCTCATTTACAATAAATTGTTTTTTAGTAAGATTATGATAAACTAGCCCCTGTTGATTATTAATTTTTGAATAAATTGTTGTTGAATTTGCAAGATTGATTTGAAATCTCCCTTTACTACCTATAACATCACATTCAAGAATTCCAAAATTTTTAACATTGAATGATTTTAAAGTGCATTCTAATCCAGATTCAAAAATAAGAGTTCCATCAATATTAGGATCATCTAACATATTAGAAATATTTATGCTAAATTTTCCTTTAACAGATTTAATATTTCCGAAAAAAAATCTTAATAAATCTAAAATGTGAGTACCAGTGTTAATTATTCCAGCACCATAATTTAGATTTATTGATTGAATTGTACCAAATTTAGGATTATTTATTTCAGATTTTATCTTATGATAAAAACTGCTAAATCTTCTTTGATGATCAATTTGAAGTTTAATATTTTTAAATTTACATAATTTAATAATTTTTTTAGATTGTTCTAAAGAAATACTAATTGGTTTTTCTAAAAAAATTCCTTTTACAGAACTAGAGCATGCAGATTTAGTAATATCATAATGAGAATTAGGAGGTGTGCAAATTGAAACACAATCTAAATTTTCATTCTTAAACATTTCATTATAATCAGAATACAAATTAGTGATTTGAAATTTTTTGCCATATTTTTTTAATTTATTTTTATCAACATCACAAAGTGCAGTTAATTTAGAATTTTTATTATTTAGTATTATTCCAGTATGGGTTAATGGTTTTGAAGATGATAATTTTTCATCAAATTCACATCCAATTCTTCCCAATCCAATTACTGCACAATTATAATACATAAGAATTCGAACAATTTTAAGTATTTAATGATTTAAAAATAATTACAATAACACACCTTTATTATCAAGTTTTAAAAATATTAATTTCTGAAAACCATCGCAATTATTCAGGCCCGAATGAATTCAAAGAGACTACCAGGTAAAGTAATGTTAAAAATTTTAGAAAAACCGGTATTATGGCACATTTATCACAGATTGAATTCATGTAAGAATTTAGATAGTGTAGTAATATCCACTGGAGAAAAGGAAAAAAATCAAGAAATTTGTAATTTTGCTGAAGAGTTTTCTATCCCATATTATTCTGGAAGTGAAGTAAATTTAATTGAAAGACTATATCAAACAGCAAAAAAATTCAATGCATCATCAATTATTAGAGTAACAGGAGATTGTCCATTAGTAGAACCAGATATTGTTGATCAGATGATTTCAGAATATAAGAAATCTGAAAATAACTATGATGTAATTACTAATAGTTTTTCATTTTCGTTTCCTCACGGTCTTGAAATAGAATTATGGTCAACAGATATTCTAAAAAAATTAAATTCAGAGATAAAAAAACTAGAATTTAAAGAGTGGTTTCCAATATATGTAAAAAATAATTTAAATAAATTTAAAGTTTTAGAAATTAAAAATGAAAAAAATTTATCAAAATTTAGACTTACATTAGACTATCCAGAAGATTTTGAATTAATTAAAAAAATATATGCAGAATTATTTAATAGTAAAAATATTTTTAAAATAAAAGATACGTTATTACTTTTGAATAAAAAACCAGAATTAATAAAAATTAATTCAAAATATGTAGGAGAGCACAATATTGATGCTCCAAAAAATTAATTTTATAAATACGATTGAAATATTTTTTTGATATTTTCATGATATTCGTTTTGTAAAATAGAATATCGGTATATATCAGCAAAATTATTTCTAAAATAATCTTGACGTGAAATACCTTCTTGGAAAAAATTTAATTTTTGATAAATTTTTTGTGTTCCAATATTGTTTTGATGTGTTCCAAAAAATATCTTATTAAGTTTAAAAAATTCAAATCCCATAGTTACTAATGCAATATATTGTTCAGTACCATACCCTTTTCCCCAAAATTCAGTACCAACAAAAGAACGAATTTCAGCTTTTTTTACAGATTTATAGATTTTAGATGTTGGAAAATATAATCCACACCAGCCAACTAATTCATTTGTTAATTTATTAAATTGTGAAAAAATTCTTGCATCCTCTAAAGATTTTTCATCAGTAACTTGTTTAGAAAAGGATTCTTCAGACACATGGTTTAATCCTTGATAAAGAAATTCATTAAAAGTAGGATCATTTATCCAAGAAATAATTTTTAGATAATCAGGAATTTGAATTTCTTTCAAATAAGTATATTTCAAATTTAAGTGTTGGAGGAAATCATTGACGTTATTAGAATTCATATTAAGATTATAATCAAAAGAGTGTTTTAAATATATATAAAAATAAACAATATGATATTATACAAAATGAAAAATAAAATAAAATTATTTGATCCTGTAATTGATTCTTCAGAAAATAAAATAATTTCTAAAATTTTAAAAAGTAAATCATGGGCATCAGGGGCAGGAAACGGAAATGTTGATAAATTTGAAAAAAAAATTAAAGCATATTTAGGTTCAGATGAGTGTGTAGCTGTCAATAGTGGTACAGCTGCATTAAATTTATCATTATCACTGGCAGAAATTAAAAATAAAGAAGTAATACTTCCTTCACTATCATTCGTGTCAACAGCTCATGCGGTTGTAGTAAATGGTGGAAGACCAATTTTTGTGGATGTTGATCCTAATACATTATGTATTGATCCTAATGAAATTAATAAAGTAATTACTAAAAATACCAAAGTTGTATTACCAGTGCATTTTGCGGGTATGTCTTGTAATATGAAAAAAATTGAGCAAATTTGTAAAAATCATAAATTGTTATTAATTGAAGATGCAGCCCACGCAACAGGTTCATCATACAATAATAAAAAAATTGGTACAAATGGATCAGCAGTTTGCTTTAGTTTTCATCCGGTCAAAAATCTTGCAATGCCAACAGGTGGATTAATTGCATTAAATGGTAAACAAGCTAAAAAAAATAAAAAAACACTAGAAGCAAAAAGATGGTGTGGCATAACAGATAGAATCAATTCTGATTATGATGTTAAAGAATTAGGTTGGAATTATTATATGAATGAGTTTTCTGCTGGAATAGGTATAGAGCAATTAAAAAAATTAGATAAAATGAATAAAGTTAGGAAGCAAATTGCTAAAAAATATTCAGAAAATATTATCTTAGAAAATAAAATGGAATTTAATGATGAATGTTCATATCATTTTTACTGGATACGAGTAAAAAATAGAGACAAATTTAGAAAATTAATGACAAAAAATGGAATTGAAACAGGGACACATTACAAACCAATACACAAATTAAGTATGTATAAATCTAAAATTAAATTACCTGTTACTGAAAAAATAGGAAATGAAATTGTTACTTTACCAACTCATCCAAATATAACAAAAAAAGATTTAGAACAAATAATTAAAGCTGTAAATAAATTTTCTTAATTTAATAATTTGTTTTTTCTAGAATTCTAATATGAGAAATTAAGTCAGTTAATTGTTTAGTATCTATTGAAGTTGAAGCATCTGGACCTTTAGAACTTTCAAGCTTGACATGTTTTTCAATAATAATTTCCTTAGACATCTTTTGTTTTTTTAGGGTAGCAAATAAAATGGATGCAGTTATACCCATTGTATGATCAGAAAAACCATCATAACTGATAGCTTTTTTCCAGTTAATTTTATTAAATTTTAATGGGTAATCAGATATACAATAACAAAAAATTACTTTATTTTTTGAAAATATTTTTTTAATTTTTTTCTTATCTCCACCCATTCCCATACTTATTATAATATGTTTTTTTGTGGATGCCTTAGTTTCTAAAGTTTCAAGGGAATAAAGATCTTTTAATAAACATGTTCTTGATGCAACTTTATATCTTTTAACATTGAGAGATTTCAAAAATGTGACTGCTTCTGGATAGAAAGCACTACACATGAATTCTATTTTTAAATTATCACAAATTATTTTAATTTTTTCAGCTTTTTTAAAAGTTAATTCAGATTTTTTAATTGTGTTCCATTCTGGATGAGTTTCAGAATAAAGATCTTTTGCACGCCACATTTGAAATTTAACTATATCTGCTCCTGCTTTTTTACATTCTTTAATAATTTTCTCTGCCGTATTCATATTTCCTTCCCAATTAGAACCAATTTCAGCAATTATTGTGGACTTCATTATGATAGTACTCACTAAAAATTTCTATTTATTTATTGTTCAAAAATTTTATTGTATTCAAAAAAAACTTGAAATAGTTAAATTTATGATTTATCTCAAGAATTATTATGAGTAATTATGGAAAACCACCGTTTACCAATCTTAAATATTGTAGACGATGTTGTATGCCAGATACAAATGAAAAAATAACATTTGATAGTATGGGTATGTGTCAAATTTGCCAATCTTCTGAACAAAAAATTCACATTGATTGGATAGAGAGAGAGAAACAATTAAAGAGAATATTGGATGATTCAAAGAAAAAATCTGGAAATAATTATGACTGTATTGTGGGAATAAGTGGTGGGAAAGATAGTTTTTTTCAACTTCATGTTTTAACAAAAATATATAAAATGAATCCTTTAGCTGTTACTTTTTTTCATAATTGGTATAATGAAACTGGGAAAGAAAATCTTCTAAATGCAATTGAAACATTTAACGTAGATCATTTGATGTTTACCCCCAAAAGAAATACAGTGAATAAACTTGCAAAAAAATCATTGTATGAAATAGGTGATGCATGTTGGCACTGTCATGCAGGAATTGGTAATTTTGTTTTACAAACTGCTATACGCTACAAAATACCACTTATTATCTGGGGTGAGTCAACTTCTGAAGAATCAGGTAAAGCAACTTATGAAAAACCAAAAAAATTTGATCGTTTATATTTTTTAAAATCATCTGCCAAAAAAAAATCAGCAGAAATGGTTGGTGATGGAATAGAAATGAAAGATCTTAATGCATACCACATACCAAGTAAAAAAGAATGTGATGATGTTGGTATAAATGGTATTCATCTTGGAGATTACATGTTTTGGGATGATGAACGACAAACAGAATTTATTTCTGAGACATATGGTTGGAAAGAAGCTGATGTAGAAGGGACTTACAAAGGATACAAAAGTAATGGATGTGTTATGACTGGAGTTCATGATTATATGAAATTAATAAAAAGAGGGTTTGGTAGAACTACAGATCATGTTTCACGAGACATAAGATCAGGCTTATTAACTCGTGAAGAAGGTTTTGAATTAATAAAAAAATATGAAACACCATCATCATACCAGAAAGGATTAGAATATTATCTTAAAATTACAGGATTAACGGAACAAGAAGTTATTGAAGCTCTAAAAAAATTAAGAGAAGGTTCGGCTAAAAAACTTCCTTAATAATTTAAAAGATAGGACAAGTGTAAATAAATATGAATAATCAAGATATAACTAAATTTTCTGCAACAGAGTTAATTAAATTAATTAATACAAAAAAAATTACAATCACAGAATTAATTGAATCTACAATAAATAAAATTCAAAAAATTAATCCTCAAACAAATGCTTTTGTTCATTTAAATTTTAGGCAAATGCGTGAAACTGCTGAAAATTTAGATAAAAAGTTAGATAATAATGAATCAATTGGTCCATTATATGGAATTCCAATAGGAATTAAGGATATTTTCAATACTAAAGATTATCCAACAGAAATGGGCAGTTCACTATGGAAAGGATTTACAGCAGGAAATGATGCGAGAGTTGTACATTATGTTAGAATGAAAGATGGGATAATAGCTGGGAAAACAGAAACTGCAGAATTTGCTGTTGATGCTTTAGGAAAATCATTAAATCCACATGATGCTACTAGAAGTCCCGGAACTAGTTCTAGCGGTTCTGCTATTGCAGTTGCAACAGGTATGATTCCCATAGCATTAGGAACTCAAACAGGTGCATCAATAATTAGACCTGCAAGTTTTTGTGGCATTTATGGATTCAAACCAAGTTTTGGACTAATTCCTAGAACAGGAATGTTAAAAACTGCAGATACACTTGATCAAATTGGATTTTTTGCAAGAACTCCACAAGATTTAGAATTATTTTTTAATATTATTCATGTAAAAGGAAGAAACTATCCTATTAGCAATAATGCATTAAATAATGAAAGCAGACAAATTGTAAAAAATAGACCTTGGGAAATAAAATTTGTTAAATCACATACATGGGATAAAGCAGAGGATTATTCAAAAACTGCTTTAATTGAATTTGTTAAGATACTTTCACAAGAAAAAGATTTTAATGTTAGTGAATTAATTCTTCCAAAATATTTTTCAGATTCACATGAAATGCATAAAATATTATATTCAAAATCTCTTGCATATTATTTTAAAAATGAATTAAAAAATAAAAAATTAATTAGTAAAATTTTTTATGAATTTGCATCAGATGCAACTAATATTTCTTTAGAAAAATTTGATAATGCTCTTGAATATCAAAATAAAATTACAAAATCATTAGATCAATCTTTTGAATCATTTGATATTTTAATTTCTCTATCAACAGCAGGTCATGCACCATTAAGAAATGAAAAAGAAACAGATGATCCAAGTCTTATTTGGACATTATGCGGAGTACCAGCAATAAATATTCCAAATTTTAAAAGTCCAGAAGGTTTACCATTTGGAATTCAAGTAATAGGAAGAAAATACAATGATAAGTTATTAATTCAATTTATAAAAAAATTACATAAATTAAATATAATTAAAGATAGTCCATATCCAAAAATAAAATAATGAATTACTTATAGAATAGATTTAAAATTTTCTATTTAGATCAATCATAAGTTAGAAAATTAAGAGTTTACATTTCATTGTAATTAGACTTCCATGTAGTATCAATGAATTTAACAAATTCTGAAATTAATAAAATAATTCAAGTACTGAATAATTTTTATGATTAATAATCAATTATTAGAATAAAAAATTCATCGTAAGCTTATTTTACCCAATTACAAATCAACTAATATGTTCAAAGGTAAAAAAATCCTAATTACTGGAGGGACTGGTTCTTTAGGTAAGGCATTGGCTAAAAGATTATTAGAATTAGATGCAGATATTGTTAGAATTTTTAGCAGAAATGAAAATAATCAAACTACAATGCAATTAGAAATGAATGATGATAGACTACGTTATTTTATTGGCGATATAAGGGATTTACCAAGACTAATCAAAGCCATGGAAGATGTGGATATAGTTTTTCATGCTGCTGCATTGAAACATGTTCCAGTAGTAGAATACAATCCATTTGAAGCGATTAAGACAAACGTTTTAGGATCACAGAATGTTATTGATGCTTGTATCCATGAAAATGTTGAAACTGCTGTTTGTGTTGGTACAGATAAAGCAGTTTCCCCACTTAACACATATGGTGCAACTAAATTACTAATGGAAAAATTATTTGTTACAGCCAGTAATCATACAAATCCAAAACGTTACAGGACAAAATTTATTGCCATCAGATATGGCAATGTATTAGGAAGTAGTGGTTCGATAGTACCAACATTAGTAAAACAAATAGAATCAGGTAAAAATATCACTATAACAGATCCAAGTATGACCAGATTCAATATTACTATGAATCAAGCTTTAGATTTCATCATAAGATCTATAAAAAAAGGAAATGGTGGTGAAGTGTTCATACCTAAATTAAAATCATATTCTTTAGAAATTTTAAAAGATACAATTTTAGAAGTATTAAAAAAAGATGTAAAAACTGAAATAATTTCGGTTAGACCAGGTGAAAAATATCATGAATCACTAATCAGTAACGAAGAAATAAGAAATACATTTGAAGATGAAGATGATTATGTCATATTGCAAGAAAAATCGCAACAAACCACAAATCAAAAAATTAAAAAAACTAGCTTAAAAAAAGAGTATTCATCAGATAGTGTTGAATTATTAAATAAAGAAGAAATGAAAAAAATACTCATAAAAGAGATGCCACAATTTTTTGAAAATAAATAGTATTAATTTGACTTTTGTGAATTAGATTCTAAATAAATTTTTTATTTAACTATTATCTTCAAATTTAAAATCAGTTTAAGAATAATTTGAACTAACATTAATTCTATTATGTTTAATTTTTTTAGGGTTTGTAACTAAAACTTGTAATATTTTGTTTGTACAGTATTCAAGTTATTTATTAATTTTCTAATTTTTGTATACTTTAGTTTTAATATATCGTCTAGGTTTTAATCATACTTTTAATAATTTATTTGATCTTTCAACACTAATTTCATTATTTCTTCATTAGACATCTTAGTCATATTTACAGAAATATATTGTCTTTCAGTAATAAATTGTAAATAACTACCCACATTCTTTAATTTTTATCTCAACCCTCAATACATCTTCAACAAATAATCTTGATCTAGCAAATAAACATATTCAAATAATTTTTAAATATTAAAAATTAAGATTGATGTTTTTTGTGTTGAATTATTTTTTTAATGTGCTCATCAGCTAAAACTTCAATCTGTTTTGAATATGCATCTAATAATTTATTCATCTGTTTTTCAGTAATTTCAACATCAGAAAGAAATCCATCATAAAATAAAATATGATGTGCCAAACTATCAAACCCAGTGTTATCAAAAATAAAATTACTTTTCTCCAAAACAGATACAAAATTATTTAAATCATCAAGATCAAATTTTGCATTTAATTGTTTTTGAATTAATTGTGGAAGTTCTTTTATATCGTTTAAAATTTCAACAGATTTCAAAGAAGAGTATATAGTTTCAATAAAAGTAATTGTAGGTTTTTCATAGAATGCTGCTTCAAATCCTGCAGTTCCACCAACAGTAATCACCATAGAACATTTTGGTAAAATATTTTTTGGATGAACAGTATGATGAAGCATTTTAACATTGGGTAAATTCATTATTTTTTTATAAAATGAAAAAGATCTCCAGTCTCTAGTATCCATTGCATTATGATCTTTTACATAAAGTTTGTAACCAATCGGTAATGATTTTGCTATATGTAGAATTGATTCAAACTGATTTGTATAAAATGGTGCTCTAACAAGTAAACTTCTTTCTTGATCCACTATCAATGGGAAAAAAATAAATTTTTCATCATCTATTGTTTGTGGTAAATTTTTATTTATTAAATATAATCGATATCTTTTTTTTAATGACCAAAGAATAGTTATAAAAAAGATTTTAATTTTATGTCTTCCATAATATGTATAGTGAGTTTTCAAATTACTGTTTTTAGAAAACAAAAAAAAGTGGATACCCGCCTTAACTGCCATTTTTTTTGATTTTAAAAATTGTGAAGTGAATTTTATGGTGTCATCAAATGTATGGGTTTTATACAAAATATTTCTCAAATCATCTAATGATCGATTTTTTACTTTTTCATTAATTTGTTCTTCAAAATAATCTATTTCTTCAGCTTTTTCACTTATGAAACGCATACCACCAAGTCTTGAATCATTAATCATCAGAATTTTAATCCCTAATTTCAAACATATTTCATAAAAAATTTCCATTCTTCCACTTGTAGTAAGGGGAAGAATAATAAAATCAGGTTTTATTGTTTCTATAATGTTTTCAAAGAATTTACATTGTTGTTCTAAAATTGATAATATTTCATTTTCAGAAAAATTATAATACATATTATATGTGAAAAAAATTCGGTCATTATTTGCTAATTTCCATAACTCAATACCATATTTTTTTTCAAATTGTGATAAATAATCTAAATCAGGTTTTTGGGATTTTTTTATATAATCATATAAAAACCATGTTTTTTCATAATGAATAATTTTTTGTTTTTGAAAAAATTTATTCATATTATCAGTTACATCAATTATTGCAAAAAGATCACAATCATGTTTTTTTTGTAATGCCTTTGCAAGACCAAAATTATGCATGGTGTAATCTTGATAAATTAAAATTTTATCTTTCATAAAACAATATTTTAATATAAACAATAAGAACTTTAATAGATCTGTCTTAGAATTTTAAATATTTAGCATATATTCATAAATAGTAAAAAATACCTCATATACTAAAATATTTCGAAGCAGTGAATTGCAATAATTTAATATTCTATAGAATATTTTATTAAATACTTGAAAATAGCTGTCATAGGATATGGTTCAATAGGGAAAAGGCATATTCAAAATTTGTTAAAAATTAAAAATATCGAGATAGTTATTTGTACAAAACAAAATATAAAAAATCCAAATATAAAAAAAATAAAGATTGTTAAATCAATGTTAGAATGTATTAAAGAAAAACCAGATATTGGAATTATTGCAAATGAAACTAGTAAACATGTAAAAGCTGCAAATGAATTAGCAAAACAGGGTATAGATATATTTATAGAAAAACCTATTTCAAACTCTGTAAAAGATCTTAAACTTTTAAAGAAAACTATAGAGAGAGAGAACATAATATCACAAATGGGATGTAATTTTCGTTTTCATCCATGCATTATCAAAATAAAAGAAATAGTTGAAAAGGGTATAATTGGTGAAGTTATTGCAGTAAGTGCTGAAAGTGGTTCTTACTTACCAGATTGGCACCCATATGAAGATTATAGAAAAGGATATGCGGCAAGAGATGATTTAGGAGGAGGAATAGTGTTAACATGTATACATGAAATAGACTATCTTTATTGGATATTAGGTGATGTGAAAGAAGTATTTTCAGTAACTGGAAAGTTTAGTAAATTGAAAGTAAGTTCAGATGATATGTCAGCCATAATTCTTAAATTTAAAAATAATGTAATTGGTGAATTACATTTAGATTATTTTCAACGACCTAATTTTAAAAGTTGTAAAATAAGAGGTGAAAAAGGAGTAATTTATTGGGATTCAGATCATAATGAAGTAAAAATACATTTAACAAATAAAAAAAGATGGAAAACAGTATTGAAAGTTAAAAAATATGAAAGAAATAAAATGTATGTGGATGAAATTAATCACTTTTTAAAATGTATAAAAACAAGGAAACCAACCATAAATGATATTAAACAAGGAGTAAGAACCCTTGAAATTTCACTTGGAATAAAAAAATCTTCAAAATTAAAAAAAATGATAGGAGTTTAAATGGTTTTGATAAAAATATAGTTTTAAATTTAATAGTATAGTCTAATAAATCCTAAAATAAATAAAATTATGAAAATTGCATTAGTTTGTCCTGCATCTTTTCCAGCCACTCAATTTGGAGGAATCGTATTTTTAGCAACAGATTTAGCTAGAGAGATGTCAAAAATCGGTCATGATGTAACGATATACACTACTGATTTAGATTTTAGCAATGGTGCAAATAAATTTAATAAACAATTACCAAGAACTGAAAAATTTGAAAAATTTAATATTAATAGAACACATGTATGGTTCTCATTAAAATTATTTTTTATAAATACTGAAATGTATAAAGAAATTGAAAATAATAAACCGGATATAATACATACAATAGGATTACGTAGTTATCAATCAATTGTTGCGTGGCGTATTTCTAAAAAATTAAAAATTCCTTTAGTAGTATCAGATCAAGGAGGATTAACTACACATCCATTTTTAACTGAATCCGGTTTATTGTTAAAAATATTATATAAAATTCAAAAAATTTTTATTAAAAAAATAATCAATCATGCTTCTGCAATTAGTGTAGCTAATGAATATGAAAAAAAGATTTTTTTAGAATTTAATAAAAACTCTAAAATTAAAATAATACGTAATGGGGTTAATTTAGAAACTTTAGTTAGTAAAGAAAATTTTAAAAATAAATATAAAATTAATAAGAGATTTATTTTATTTGTAGGAAGATTTTCAATATCTAAAGGAATTAAAACTTTAATTCAAGCATTCAATATTATTCAAAATGAAAATAAATTTCCAGATGTTAGTTTGATAATAATGGGTGTAGATTTTGGATATGAAAAAGATATGGATAAATTAATTCATACTCTTAATTTATCTGAAAAAATTATTGTAATAAAAAATCCACCAAGAGAAGATGTAATTTCAGCATATGGGG
>Ga0308019_10001248_pt1 | contig 15691 bp, 15 predicted proteins | sample Neamet284_FD_203135 | JGI IMG/M metagenome (GOLD analysis project Ga0308019, IMG submission 203135) | Marine microbial communities from water near the shore, Antarctic Ocean - #284 | ecosystem: Environmental > Aquatic > Marine > Unclassified | place: Southern Ocean | collected 2014-10-01 | reverse complement strand
CAAATTATTCATAATCTAAAATTCCATCTCCAATTGAGATGTCTTTAGTTGCTTTTTTACCATTTACAATGTCTAAAAATCTGGCATCCAAGCCTCTTATCCTATTTCCAGGTCTTAAAATATCAAAGTTTTTTCCTTCAGACAAAATATCACCTTTAGAAATATTTTTTGTAGCTTGAATAGATCTAGTTGCAAATTTTTGTAATTCTAATTCCACATTCAAAACTTGTTTGATTGAATTACCTTTTGCAGCATCTGCATTCCGAATTGAATCAATCATTAATTTTAATTCATCAGGATCTAATGCAAACATATGATCAGGGCCTGTTAATGATTTATTCATTGTAAAATGTTTTTCAACAATGGTGGCACCAAGTCCAACGGATAGTAATGGTCCAACAACAGGATCCAAACTATGATCTGAAAAACCCACAGGAAGACCATATTTTGATTTTAGTGCGGGTATTACATTTAGATTTAAAGAGTCAATTGGTGCGGGGTATTTTGCAGTACATTGTAATAATGCAATTTTAACATTTCCATTTTCTTTGATTTTTTTAATTGCAAAATCAATTTCATTATAAGAAGAAGCTCCAGTTGAAATAAGTATAGGTTTTTTGGTTCTTGCCAAAAATTCAATAAGTCTAACATGATTAATTTCATAGGAAGCCACTTTATGGATTTTTACATAAGGATCAAGATGTTTAGCATCTTCAACAGAAAATGCAGTAGACATAAAAATTATTTTATGCTTATTACAAAAAGAAGATAATTCTGGAATCATTTCATATGGCATAGATAGATCATCAAATAATTCATTTATCGAAGAGTTTGTGTTTTTATTTGATAAATAATCTATTTGACCTGCATCTTGAGCATAAACAGTTTTAGATTTAAAAGTTTGAAATTTTATTGCATCAGCCCCAGCATTTGCAGCAGATAAAATAAGTTGTTTAGCTTGACTAATATCATCATTCAAACTACCTATTTTCCAATTTGAGCCTGCTTCTGCAATTATAAAGGTATGTTTAGGATTATCAATATTCATATTTTTACACTTTAACAATTATAGTATAATCTCATATGAAAATATATTGATATTTAAAATTAGTATAAAATTAATCGATACTCTTATACTTTCTTCTAAAAAAAATAGTTTATGATCAAATATTGCATAGAATGTCTTTACCCAAATACAAAGCCAGGTCTAGGATTTGATGAAAGAGGAATTTGTGATGCTTGTATATCAATTAAAATGAAAGAAAAAATAGATTGGACAAAAAGAAAAGATGAATTATCAAAATTACTTGAAAAATTTAGAAATACAGATGGAGAGAAATATGATTGTATTATTCCTGTAAGCGGTGGAAAAGATTCTCATTATCAAGCTTACATAATGAAGGAAGAATTTGGAATGAATCCATTACTTGTTAGTTTTCATCCTAATGACATTACAGAAATAGGAAGAAAAAATTTGGACAATATGAAAAAAATGGGTTTTGATTGTATTGAATTTACACCAAACCCTGATGTATATCTAAAAATGGCGAGGTTTGGATTAAAAGAATTAGGAGATTTTCAATGGCCAGAACATCTTGGAATATTTTCCGTACCAGTAAGAATTGCAATTGCATATAATATTCCGTTAATTGTGTGGGGTGAAAATACACAATATGAGTATGGAGGTCCAGAACAAGCTAGATCTACTCCATATTTAGATAGAGAATGGAATGAAAAGTATGGAGGATATTTTCTAGATAAAATAAAACCAGAGGACATGGTAAATTATGGAATAGATAAAAAAGATTTGAAAGCATACATCTATCCAAATGATGAACAAATACAAAATGTTGGAGTAACAGGTATTTTTCTAGGCCACTATCTAAAATGGGATATTTTTAAACAATTAGAACTCGTTAAAAAATTAGGATTCCAAGAAGATGATGAAGTTAAAGAAGGCACATATGATAGTTGGGAAAATTTGGATGTAAAATATACAGTATTTCATGACTACTTTAAATTTCTCAAATATGGGTTTGGTAGAGCAACTGATCATGCATCTATAGAAATAAGGGAAGGGCGAATTACAAGAGAAAAAGGATTAGAATTAGTTAAAAAGTATGAAGGAAAAATCCCTACAAGATATTTGAAAGATTTTTTGCATGATGCAGATTTAACAGAAGAAGAATTTTATGGAATTTGTGACAAATTTACTGATAAAAAACTTTTCAAAATTAATTCAAATAATGAATTAATAAAAAATGAATTACACAATGTAGAAAAAATTAATTATGATAATGTATCATAATTAAAAATAAAATTTTATTTTAAGATCTTTAGGGAATTTAGGTATATTTTCTGGCTCTATGTTAATAAAAAATTTCTCGTTTTTGTTATAAAAAAATGCAGGATGATTTTTTTCACAAGCTCTAAGATGATTTATCATATTTTTTGAAGATAATTCATTATCTTCAGGAAGTCTTTTTTTGTAAAATGTTATTTTTCCTTTTTGAGGAATTCCTGAAATTTTTGTGTTTTTAATTTTTTTCAAAATTGTTTTTGTAAGAATTATTGAAATTTCTTCATCCCATTTTCGTATATATTCTGCAGTATGATTAGGAAGAATCTTGAATTTAGCTTTTACTATAATTTTTCCAGAATCAACTTTATTAGAAGCAGTTATTCCTGAGATTGTAAAAAAAGTTTCATTATTAAAAATAGAATAGTAAATTGGTGCCCATCCTTTACCTTTAGGTAAATCAGTACTATGGAATAAGATTACATTATTTTGATTTTCTAAATTTTTTAAAATTCTTCTATAACTCCACAAAATAATTAAAGAAAATTTTTCGGGATTTTCTGGAAATGTAGTCCCTAAAAATATTTCAATATTTTTTAGATATTTTTTTAAATATTCTTGAAAGTTAAAGTCGGATAAATCATTTAATAAAAAGAATATTTTTTGTTTCATAAGGGAATTGATGAATTAGTATTATTTCAATGTAAATTTCTATTTAATAAAAATTTTATTCAATAATTATTATTAAAAATGAATTTTATGGTCTAATTTATATAATTGAAAAAAGGTTTTTGCATTATTGCAAGATTTTTTGGATTTAGGTATAGACTCATTCAACACACCTGTTGACGGAAAAAAATGTAAAAAATTAGTGGATGAAGTTTATTCAATCACAAATGCTGAAAACTTATTTTTAGATGAGAGTGAGTATAGTGGAAAAATTGGTCTAAAAAATGCTAATCCCCAATCAGGTTTTAATAATTTGGCAGAGACATTTGATCTTAGTTTTATTGAAGAGCATCCTGAATTTTCTAAAACTATGACAGAATTGTTAGGAAATAATTATTCAATAGTTTTAAAAAAATTTATTTTTGGAGTGCCTACAAATTGGATGCCTAATTGGGTAAAAAGAGAAACTAATGATGCACCGGTAGCAAATCTTGCGGCATTTATAAAACCAGAATTTAGAAATATAACTTATTTTCATGGGATAGATTTTCATCAGGACGTAATTGATTGGAAAAATACACAGCCAGATTTCATTACTCTTTATGTGTACTTAGAAGATGTAGATATGAAAATGTCTCCTTTATCAGTAGTATCAAAAAGTCATGTTTTAGGCGCTACAGTTTTTCCACATAAAATATCCATGTTATCATCAGATCAATTAAAGTATGAGGATGAACGTGGAAATTCAGATATTTTAAATTATAAATTTTTAATTGGAAAAGCAGGTTCAATAAATTATTGGTCAGCCTTAACACTTCATGGAACTCAACCTACGGAAACTGTTACAGATAAACCTAGAATATCATTAAGATATTTAATAAAAAAAGATAGTTCAACAAACAATACTGTACTAGACAAATTTTTAAAAACTGTAAAGGGACCATTGATTTTAAGTGAAACAAGAAAGCATTTAGATGAAGATGGAAGAGCGATTCTATCCGGAAATACAATTAATAAATCCAAGTAATTTTAATGCGCACCATATGTAGAATCGAGACTTTTATGTTGGTAAACATATAACTAAGATTTTCGAAATAAATCTATGAAAGTTCCATATTTCATACCATCGATTAATAAACAAGATAAAAAATATGTTTCAAATGTTCTAGAACAAAGATGGTTAACAAATGGTCCTATGCTAAAAAAATTTGAGAAAAATTTTTCTAAAACAATAAAAACAAAATATGCAGTTGGAGTAAATAGTGCAACTAGTGCTTTACATCTTAGTCTTAGATCATTAAATATCGGAGTTAATGATGAAGTAATTGTTCCAACTTTTACATTTGTGGCAACTGCAAATGCGGTAGAATACTGCGGTGCTAAACCTGTTCTTGTAGATGTAGATTATGAAACATTTAACATCATACCTCAAGAAATAGAGAGAAAAATTACAAAAAAAACAAAAGCCATTATCATAGTTCATTATGGCGGACAATCATGCGATATGGATCAGATTTTAAAAATTTCTAAAAAATACAGTATTCCAATAATTGAAGATTGTGCTCATGCATTAGGCTCTACATTTAAGATGAAATTATGTGGAAGTTTTGGTGTTACAGGATGTTTTAGTTTCTATCCAACAAAGATTATCACTACAGGTGAAGGGGGAATGGTTACAACAAATAATGATGAAAAATACAAAAAAATATCAATGTTAAGAACACATGCAATGAGTATTCTTCCTATAGATAGAGAGAAAACAGGTCAATGGGAATATGACGTAACAGATTTGGGGTATAATTATAGATTAGATGAAATTCATTCAGCATTAGGATTAAGCCAATTAAAACGAGTAAATCAATTCAATAAAAAAAGAATTAGAATAGCAAAGGAGTACAACAAAAGATTAAAAAAAATCAAAGGTATTTTTATACCTAAAATTGAAAAAAATTGTAATCATATCTATCATCTATATACAATCAAAATTGGAAAAGATTTTGAATTAACACGAGATGAATTATTTCAAAAACTGTATAAAAAAAATATAGGGACTAGTGTACAATACATACCTCTTCATTTAATGTCAATTTTTAAAAAAGAATATAAAAATAAGATTAACCAATTCTCAAATTCCAACAGACTAAAAAATGAGGTTTTAAGTTTACCAATTTATCCAGATATGACCATAAAACAATTAGAGTATGTCATATCAAATATTTTATATTAAAAATTATTGAATGTTAAAAACAATAAAAAATGCTTCTGCAAATGTCACACCTACACTAGAACCAATATTTTGTGATTTAGCGGTAATAGCATCTATAGATCTTGGATGAGGAAAAGGATGAATTTCATGTTTGTATTTTTTAATTGCAGTTATTTTTTTCTGAAATGTTTTTTCTATATTTACAAATAAGTTAGGAGAAAACAGATCAGAACCTGTTCCTAATTCAGTAGAAGACGGAATTTCATAGCAAATTAATTTCTTTACTGATGAAGAAGGTAATGGTCGTGCAGCAATTTTAGTTGCTTTAAAAATTTGTTGGTGATCTTGGTTTGTATCACCCCAAAAATGAGTATAAACAATGTTAGGTTTGAGTAGATTAATTTCTTCTTCAATTTTTTTGGCAATCTCAAGTAAAGGGAATGTATCTAATTTCTGATCAGGGAAATCTAAAAAATTTATCTTGTCTATTCCTAGAATTTTACAAGCTTCAATTGCTTGTTTTTTTCTAGATGAAATTTTTTGATGTGGAATATTTCTTCCAGATTCACCATCAGTTAAAATCAATATTGAAATTTTATCTTTATTTTTTGAATGTAATGCTAACGTACCTCCTAATCCTAATGTTTCATCATCAGGATGTGCACATATTACAAGAATGTTTTCCATAAAAAACATATGATATCTTCATATTTATTAGTAATTCATTAAAAAAAATTTCTAAAAAAATTAATATTAAAAATAGATTTTATAATTAATTATAACTTACTAGGTTTAGCTTGTGAAGAAATAGAAATCTTTAATATAAAAAATATTAATCATAAAATAGTAATTTTATGAAAAAAAATAAAATAATGAAAGTGTTTACAAGAAAAAGAGAATATGGATTAGTAAAGGAATTTTTAGATTCATACAATATACCATATGAGCTTTTTACATCATCAGATGAACATGTCTTAGAACCATTTGAATTAGGTGTAAGTTATTGCTACACAAAAAAAATAACTCCGCCTTTACTTAACCTAGCAAGGAAAGGTTTCATAAATTATCATCCTGCTCCTCTTCCTAAATATCCAACGGGGCCACAATTTAAACTTCAAACTACAGAACGTGCAATTGAAGAAAAAGTAATGGAGTGGGGAGTTACATTACACTATATGGATGAAGAATATGATTCCGGTCCAATTATCAAAAGAAAAATGTTTCCTTTACAAGAACCTCCACAATCAAGAGATGAGATAGGTTCATTATCACATTGGCATATGTGGGAATTATTTAAGGAAACTGTTTTAGAGGTTTATCATTTTGGTGAAGCCATTAATGAAGAATTCATTTTAGATTATACAAATAAAAAATAAACATAAAAAAATATTTTGAATGACAATTATTGATCTATCTTACCATAGTAACCAATTTTATCAGACTCAACAATATTAGATTTAAATAAATCCGAATTGGTTTTAACGTAATTTATCACATCATCCATTTTAAATATAGTATCTACAGATAAATTTTCAATAATTTTTTTCACAATTTGAAAATCTTTTTCATAATCTACAGTTAAACGAATTGTAGAAAAATCAGACGAATTTTTTATATTTCCTAATCTGAATAGTTTTGGGTTTTTAGTAATATAGGAAGTAACATGTTCTCGTTCTAAAATATTTTTAGATAAACTCCATGCTTTTTTTAAAGTTTTAAAAGTAAAAACTTCAACAGAGAAACCATTTGGAAATCCATTCTGAGAATATTTCCAAAAGTCTAAATCATTATTAATTGTGTTACTAACATAATCATATGTTCCATTTTCAAATTTTTTAATACAATTATCTATAATCAATGGATCAATTAATGGATTATCGGCTGTCAATCTAACTACATTTGAAATAGCAAATTTTTTAGCACATTTAAAATATCTATCTAAAACATCATTCACGTCACCTCTAAAAACATCAATATTCATGGAATGAGCATAATCTTCAATTTCATCATCTTCAGGTAATGTAGTTGTAGCCACAATAACCTTTGATATTTTTTTACTATGTAGAACTTGTTTGAGAAGATAATACAACATAGGGTGATTTTTTATAATCTTCATAGTTTTTTGTGGAAAACGTTTGGAGTCGGATCTAGCTTGAATAATTGCACAGAAATTTTGATGTCGAATAGTATTTTTTGTATTTTGTATATATGTCAAACAATTGAAAGAAGAAACACGTCTATAAAAAAATTTAAAACATTTTATGGAAGTGACTAAAATGAAAATAATTGTCAGAAATTAAAATTCAAGATTTTGTCATAGGGACAGAATGTCAGCCATTTATTATTGCTGAAGCTGGACTAAATCATAACGGTGATCTTGATAAAGCAATTGAAATGATTCATGTGGCAAAACAATCAGGGGTAAATGCAATTAAATTTCAAACATTTAAGGCGCATGAAATTGTAGAAGATCCAAATTTAACATATTCTTACAAAAGTCAGGGTAAAGAAATTACTGAATCCATGTTAGAAATGTTCAAGAGATGTGAATTTGAAAGAGAAGAATGGTTTAAGATTAAGAAAGAGTGTGATAATTCAGATATTTTATTTTTATCTACACCTCAAAATAAAACAGATTTAGATTTATTATTAGAAGTTGGAATACCAGCAATAAAAGTAGGTTCTGATGATTTTACCAGTTTGCCATTACTCAAAAGTTTTGCATCTACCAAATTACCATTAATTCTTTCTTGTGGGATGTCAAATTTAGGAGAAGTGTATAACGCATTAGAATCTATTAAGGCACTTGATGGTTATCCAACTATCTTACTTTTGACAACATCTCAATATCCAACTCCAATTGAAGAAGTAAACTTACAAAAAATAATTACATTATCTAATTCATTTCCCAATATACCTATTGGATTTTCAGATCACACAATAGGAAATGTTGCTGCATCTATGGCAGTAGGTTTAGGGGCATGTGTTTTTGAAAAACATTTTACTTTAGATCATAATCTCCCAGGACCAGATCATTGGTTTGCATCTGATAGTCAACAATTGAAAGAATATGTAATGACTATCAGAAATGCAAAAAAAATTCTAGGCAGCGGTATTGTAAGAGCAACAAATTCAGAAGAAAAAATGAAAATTAGTGCAAGGCGAAGTGTCACCAGTTTATGCGATATTAAAAAATCTGAAATACTAAGTAATGAAAATTTAGGTATGAGAAGACCTGGAGATGGCATATCAACAGCATATTTGGATGAAATAATTGGTAAAAAAGCTCTAAAGGAAATCAAAAAAGGTTCAAAGATTCAATTTGGAGACTTTGGTTAACATTAGATAAATTTTATAATTAAGATGATTGCACATAACAAACCAACAATAGGTGTAGAAGAAGAAAAGGCTTTACAGAGAGTAATGAATTCGGGATTTTTATCTCAAGGTAAAGAAGTAGAAAAATTTGAAGATGAATTTTGCAAATATCTAGGATTGACAAAACAACATGCAGTAGCTGTATCTAGTGGAACAGCAGCACTATTTCTTGGATTATGGGCATTAAATTCAAACAAACAAAAAGTTGTATTTCCAAGTTATGTTTGTTCAGCTGTAAGAAATGCTGTAGCATTATCTGGTGGTAAAGAGAGTATCATAGATTCTGGAAAAAATACACCAAATATTGATTTAAAGAAAATAGATAAAAAATCTGAAAAAATAATTATTGTTCCACACATGTATGGGATTCCTCAAAAAATAAACAAGATTAAAAATATTAAATTTATTGAAGACTGTGCTCAATCTTTAGGTTCAAAAATAAACAATACTTTTGCAGGATTACAAGGAAATATAGGAACTTATTCATTTTATGCTACCAAAATGATCACATCTGGTGGAAGTGGAGGAATGGTGGTGTCTAAGAATAAAGAAATGATAGACAAGATAAGAGACTATAGAGAATTTGATTATCGTCATGATAAAAAATTAAGATTTAATTTTCAAATGACTGAATTGCAAGCAGCCTTTGGCAGAGTCCAATTAAAAAAATTACCAAAATTCATAACTAGGAGAGAAGAAATTTTTAGAACATATAGAAAGAATGGACTAGAACTTCTAGACATTAAACAAGATGAAATTAAAAAAATAAAACCAGTTAGATATAGAGCAATTATAAAAACAAATCATCAAAAAAAAATTTTCAACAGGTTAAAGAAAGCACAAATTGAAGCACGTATCCCAATAGAAAATTGGGAATTACTAGGAAAAGGAAAGAATTTTAAAAATGCATATGAACTAACAAAAAAAACAATATCATTACCAATATACCCATCACTAACTAATGAGGAAGTAGAAAAAATTTTATCAGTGTTGGCATGAATTCTCAGATTTAAATATACAACATATTATGAAAATTTAATGGTTAAACGTTCTAATAAAAAAGAAAATGATTTTTCAGAAAAAGTGACAGATTATTTTAATTCAGGTATGGGAGATTCGTTTGAAAAATTAAATAATTTTGCAAAATATGTTCCAAGACAAACATTAACAAAATTTTTTGCAAAATATGAGATATTTAAAAAAATAATTGATGTTGAGGGATCAATAATTGAATGTGGAGTAAGAAACGGAGGGGGATTATTAGCATTCTCACAGATGAGTGCAATTTTTGAACCAATTAACTACACAAGAAAGATTGTAGGATTTGATACTTTTTCAGGATTTCCTAGCTTATCAAATAAAGATCGAGGTTCGACAAGTCTCCATGCACATAAAGGAGGATTTTCAACTAATTCATTTGATGACATTAAAAAATCTATTGAGCTATATGATGAGAATAGAGTGATCAATGAAATTCCAAAAGTGCAATTAATCAAAGGAGATGCTGTAAAAACAATACCAAAGTATTTGAAAGATAATCCACATACAGTAGTAAGTTTACTTTACTTAGATTTTGATATTTACAAACCTACTAAAATAGCATTAGACAATTTTGTTCCCCGGATGCCAAAAGGATCAATAATTGCATTTGATGAATTAAACAGTGAAGACTGGAAAGGTGAAACAATAGCACTGCTAGATAGTTTAAAAGTGAATGATTTACGAATTAAAAGATTTAATTTTGATACTTATTTTTCATATGCAGTTTTAGAATAGATACAATCAAGAATGGGTATAATTAATTAAAATGATACTTACTGCACACCAACCTGTTTACTTACCATGGTTAGGTTTATTTCATAAAATTGCACTTGCGGATACTTTTGTTTTTTTTGATCAAGTGCAATATCTTCCAAAAGATTGGATGAATAGAAATAAAATTAAAACAACTTCAGGAGAGATTTTTTTGACAGTTCCTGTTTTTACAAAAGGGCATAGGGAGAAAAAAACTTCAGAAATTGAGATAAATAACAATGAAAATTGGCAAAATAAACATCTTAAAACAATTAAGTTAAATTATTCAAAGACACCATATTATGAAGAATATATTCCATTTTTTGAGGAAGTCTATTCAAAAAAATGGGTAAAATTATCTCAATTGAATAAATATATGCTAAAATGGTTTTTGGATAAACTTGAAATTAAAACACAATTTCTTAGTGCATCAGATTATGAGTTTTCAGGGAAAAAATCGGATTTAGTATTAGACATGTGTAAAAATTTGGACGCAGAACTATACATATTTGGCTCCAAGGGGAATGAATACGCTAAAAATGAGGATTTTATTAAAGAAAAAATACAAATAATTTTTCAAGAATATAAGCATCCAACATATCCACAAATGTTTGGTAAGTTTATCTCAAATCTATCAATATTAGACTTAATTTTTAATTGTGGTCCAAAAAGCAAAGAGATCATTATGTCTGATAATATATCAAAAGACCAAATAATTGAAAGTTGTAGAAAAGAAAATAATAATTTTTAAGACCTAGCAGAGTGAAGTATTTTTACTATTCTAGACAACCCTTTACCATCAATAAGTTTTCGTCCAGAATAAAACATTTTTTTTCTTTTTTTATAGTCATTTAAAGAACATATCATATCTTCCAATTTTTTAAAATTACCATCCCACTTTCCGAAGTTTAATCCAAACCCATGTTCCACTAAAGCATTTGCAGTTTTAATTTCATGTAATTCAGAAGGGATAAAAATTGTAGGGACACCAACATGTGAGAGCTCATAAGCAGTAATTCCAGAAGAAGAAATTACTAGATCTTGTTTAGAAAAAATTTCTGCTAAATTTGTAGTATTGTTCAAAATCAAAATGTTATCATGTCTCTGAGATATTTTAAGTATTTTATTAAAATGCGTATATGACGGACCTAAAATTACTGTAACATAGAAATTTTTTTTGAAGAAAAAAGGAAGAATTTTTTCTGCTAAATTTTCGCTGTCTGAACCACCAAAAGTTAAAAGAATTTTTTTAATAGGAGAATTTAAAATTAAAAACTTTTTTCTCTGTTTTAAAAATTCTTTTCTAATAATCATATATTTAAAACCTAAAAATATATGTGAATCATCAGATTGAATGTCATAATTATGAAAGCTTTCAACTATTGATCCATTAAAAAGATATTTAGAAAAAAACTTTTTGTTTCCAAGATCATCCAAGATTGTTACATTAGTAAAATTTTTAAAATATTTACTGTATAACTCATTTTTAAATGGGAGATCAACTATTAAATGATTAATATTTTCTAAATAGATTTTACATTGTTTAATTTTTTTTATTTCAGAATCATTATTTAAAACAGAGAATGGAATTGTATTTGTTAAATGTTTTTTTAATTCAGCACCATTATTTACAATAAAAATAACTGTATGACCATACTTGAGTAATTCTTGTGCAATAGAATAGCATCGAAAGAAGTGACCAGAACCTACACATTTACCAAGATCTAATCTAAAACCAAAATCATACATCATTGTAATTATTTTTATTAGTATTGATAATTAAATAGTTTAACTATATCAAAAATGAAAAATAGTCAAAAAAAATTAATTGTTTAACTCTTGAATGATTTTTTTAAAATATTCATCAACTAAAGGAGCAAGTAATTCTTGATTAAGATTAAGAAAAGATTCCATTTGTGTATTAGAAATTTCAACGTCTGTAAGATTTCCATTCATATAGAAATGTTGTTGGACATGGGTACCAAATAAATTCCATTTAAATTTAAAAGAATTAGATTCTAATAAATTCAAAAATTGATTTAATTCATGTAAATCAACTTTTTTTTCTAAAGACTTACGAATTTCAGTAGGTAAAGATTCAAAATTTTTTACAGTAGTCGTTGAGGAAAGATTTTGATATAAAACATCACCAAATACAATAGAGGGTTTTTGATAAAATGCAGCATCAAATCCTGCAGTACCATTTATTGTAACTACAAGACTACATTTTTTTAAAATTTCTTCAGGATGGATTGAAGGGTGAATTAAAATAACATTTGGAATTTTTGATAATTCTTTATAAAAATCTTTACTTCTCCAACTTCTAGTTATCATTGTAATATGTTCTTTCACAAATAATTTGTATCCAATTGGTAATGATTTTGCAATATTTTGAATAATTTCTAACTGATTTAGGTAAAAAGGAGCATGGAGTAATAAAGTTCTTTCCGGATCTAAGTGTAAAGGGAAAAAAACAAAATCAACATCAGGAATTTGTTTAAGAAATATTTTTTCAATGAATTTAGCTCTGTATTTGGTTTTAATTACATCAAATATTGAATTAATTAAAACACGAAATTTTGTTCTACCATAATATGAATAGTGTGTATCAATATTACTATTTTTAGATACAAATAAAAATTGAAATGCTGCTTTTATTAAATTAAATTTAGAATGAGAAAATCCTTCAATAAATTTTTCTGATTCATTAAATAGATTAAAATTTTTTTGATATTTCTGTAATTCATTAGCTGTAAGATCATTTTTAGGGTTAGGAAGATTTAGTTGTGAAGGTAAAGTGTCTGCATCATGACTCATCATACAACGACCTCCAAGTCTAGTTGGGGTCATGAATAATACTTTAATTTTTTTTGCTACACAAATTTGGTAAAAAAGATGGTTATGGTGCATGTTTGTAGTTGTTACTAAAAAATCAGGCTTAATTTCATCTAGAATGCTTTCAAATAATTTAATTTCTTGCTCTAAAATAGACAATACCTCATTTTCTGAAAAAATATGGTAGTCATAATAGCCATAGAAAAGTCTTTCATTAGCAGCTAAAAGCCATAAGTGTAAATCATATTTTTTTTCTACATCTTTAAGGTAATCAATATCTGGAACTTTATTTTTAGTAATGTGTTCATGAAAAAACCAAATTTTGTCAAATTTCACTAATTTTTGGTTTTTAAAAAAAACTTTTGGTCTATCAGTAGTATCTATTATTGCATACATTTTACAATCAAGTTTTTTTTGTAACCAATAAGCTACAGAATATTGAAGAAGTCCTTGATCTTCCCAAAAAATGATTTTTTTATCAGATAAATTTGGTACAGGTTCCATTAGCGAAATTTATCCCCCATACAATAAAAATATTGATAAATTAATTTTGAAAGTAATTTTTTAATTTTTGTTACAATCAGAATTCTAGAGAAACATACTTTACATGAAAAAATTAGAAACTAATATTGTTTAAAAATAAACGAATTTTAATAACTGGAGGTACAGGTTCACTAGGTCAAGCTTTAACAAAAAAATTGTTAAAATTAGATGTTGATACAATAAGAATTTTGAGTAGAAATGAGAGTAAGCAAGTAGATATGAATGAAGAGTTTAATGATGATCGTTTAAGATTTTTAATTGGAGATATTAGAGATAAAGAGAGATTAATAAAATCATTAGAAGATATAGATATTATTTTTCATGCTGCAGCACTAAAGCATGTTCCAGTGATAGAATATAATCCATTTGAGGCAATTAAAACAAATGTAATTGGTTCTCAAAATATTATTGATGCAGCAGTAGCCCAGGATGTAAAAAAAGTAATATGTATTGGAACAGACAAATCAGTTTCCCCACTTAACACATATGGTGCCACAAAATTATTGATGGAAAAATTATTTGTAACAGCAAATAATTTCTTAAGTAAAGAAAAACACAGTACAGAATTTATTGCAGTTAGATATGGAAATGTTTTTGGAAGTAGCGGTTCAATTATTCCTAAATTTCTTGAACAAATTAAAAAGGATAAAAAAATTACTGTTACAGATAAAAATATGACAAGATTTTCTATAAGAATGGATAAAGCTCTTAATTTTATTTTGGATTGTACTGAAAGTGGTAAACCATCTGAAATATACATCCCCAAAATGGAAGCATACACAATTTCAGATATAGTACAAGCGTTTCAGAATTTATATCCAAATGCAGAAATGGAAACAATTGGAATTAGACCAGGAGAAAAACTTCATGAAGTTTTAATCAGTGAAGAGGAATCTAGAGATGCATGGGATTTAGGTGATAAATTTATGATTTCAAATCCAAATTGGATAAGTGACAAAAAAGTAGCAGAATCATATAATGGAAATATAAAAAAAATATCATATAATAATGAATATTCATCTGAGAATGTAGAAAAAATGTCCACAGATGAAATTCAAAATTTGATAATAGAATCAAAAAAACAAATATAAAATAAAAATTTAGTACTGATTAAGACTATTTTTTACGACTGAGAACGATAGATAAAATTGTATAAATTTGAAATACGATATTGTAAAAAAAATTGAGAATTTTTCTCTAGATAATTTTTAAAAGTCTGTTCAAATATAATTTGCTAAATTTTTATTTCAAATTTAGAAACATTTCCCATACCAGAACCGGATGTACATAATTTATTTTTTAAAACTTTAGAAATAATTTTATTTTTCTTACCATGATAAATTTCACTTTTCTATTTTTCTCTACTTTTAATATAGTCCCAAATCTTTTCTGAACTTGATTCCTTATTTGTCATACAAGATTTAAGATACATATCTGCATTTTTAATCAAATTTTTCCTAAATTCCAAATCATTTGTAAGTTTATTTAAAATTAAATCCAATTCATCTATTTTTGAAATTATACATGATTTACTTTTATACACTGATGGCTCACCCCAATAATATTCAATTAATGGTATGGAAATAACTGGTTTTTTTAAAATTTGACCTTGAATAATTACTGTTGATATGCCTGTAACAATTAATTCACTACAATTACGAATCAATGGATTGATATCTCCTTGATAAATTACTTCAATTCCTGAGAATTTAGTTTTAATTAAATTTGACAAGTCTAACATTTCTACAGCTGGATGAAGTTTAATTTTCATTTTTTTATTCATATTTGTTATAATTTCACAAATTGTAATAATTGATTTTTTATAATTTTCAAGATTTTTGACGTTTAAACCACCCATTTCTTCAACCTGTGGAGGCATTGTAGCTAAGAGAACATATTCTTCATGATTTTGATTCTGTTCAAATTTTAAATTTTCAAATCTTGGACTACCTAACACCTCAATTTTA
>Ga0308019_10001245_pt1 | contig 15693 bp, 23 predicted proteins | sample Neamet284_FD_203135 | JGI IMG/M metagenome (GOLD analysis project Ga0308019, IMG submission 203135) | Marine microbial communities from water near the shore, Antarctic Ocean - #284 | ecosystem: Environmental > Aquatic > Marine > Unclassified | place: Southern Ocean | collected 2014-10-01 | reverse complement strand
AAATCGAGCCTGGTCTATTCTTTGTATATTTTCATCATCAAGTATTGATAAGGGCTCAATTTCACACAGTTCCAGTAACTCTGCATTTTCAATATTTTCATCATTTTCTTCAATGGGTCTATCAACAAAGATACAGCTAATATGATGTCCAAATATTGTCAATCCAGCAGCTACACGCATTGCTTCTGCATGGTCGTTTATTGCGAATACTAGAATATTTTTTTTAGTGTTGGATGTTGTCATATTGAGACCACCTTGTCATGGTTGGCAATCATTTCACTTAAGTTGGTTTGGCTACCCATAGTGGCAACTGAAGTTGTATTGGGGTGATACCGATCCCAAGAATGGTGGCACGCTACAGAGTTTTCTAATATGTTTAAATTTTGTTTAATTTTTGCATCTTCTAAAGTCTTTACACCTGCACCTGTAAAAAAACAACTGTATTGTTGCTTTTGCCTAATACATGCATTACTTAATGGTAGTAATAGATCAGCACCATGTTCTTGGCTAATGATAAATAACAAGTTCATTCCTTAACTCCTTAATCAATAATTATTTTAACATTTACATAATCTGAAGCTACCAGATCAGCAAAAACTGCAAGTGATGTAGAAACATCTTTTGTTTGAATAATGATTTTTTCATGTTTTGACTGGGCTTTAGGGTTATCAGCCAATCTCCAGTTTTGGTCTTTCATATTTTGAATTTGACTTTTTAGTACTAAGAATTTTTCTCTCATTTTTCCTAGATAAACTCTAGAGCGGGATAATTGCCTCTTAGACCCACTAGCCTTACCTGACACTTTCACTAATTGTTTGATGTTGTTATTTGACCAAATCCATATTTTTTTTTGACCAGCAAGAAAAAATAATGCTGCTAAAGCTCGGTTTTCTTTTTGATTTTTTCCATAGATCAATAATTCATCGGTATGAGCTATGTTTGATGTGGAAAAAGCCCAAAAAATATCTCTAAAACTAGCAAGTTGCCCTTGGGATTCGAAGTCATTAAAAGGGACGCATTTAGTTTTTTTAGTACTATAAAGTACGCATTCTTGGAGTTTGTTGGAGTTAATTGGAACTAGTTTTTCTAAGAACGCTTTATTTGAATTATTTGTATAACTAATATGGGGGTTGGCTATTGACTCACCAAGATGTAGAAAAATACTTATCCCTATAATATAGAGCATTAATTAGCAGCCTCCGAATTGACGTTCTGGTATTTTTGAGGATGTATTGTCATTAATCACAGGAGGGTTTTCCATATAGTATCCCATTAAGTCAATAATGGGAAGCTCACCATAATCGGCACCCATATTTATGCTTAGATCAAATTCTTCAATATTTTTTGGCGTATTCATCTGTTTCATTGCTTCTGGCGACAGCTTGGCAAATGGAAAAATAAGCATCAATACAATTAAACTAATTGTTAATGCAGATGAGCAAAAAATTAAACCTAGTTTTGTTTGATATTTCATAAGGCCTTTTGGTTAAGTAAGACTAATGTACATTAAGTAAAATGCAGTCGCAAAAGCAATTAATTGAGCAGTAGTTTCATAATCCATAATCTAATTACCTTTAAAATGTTTAACAAGTGTTTCTATTGACAGGGTTTCACCTGATTCTGGATGAATCGCAGCTGGCGAAAAGAAAGGTACGCCATTTCTAGAAGTTTTCAAAGATTCAGGCGTTTTAGCGAACATATAGAAAAAAATCACAACTGTCATTATGATGATTAGTATTGATATCACTAAAAGTTGCTTATCTTTTGCTTTGTTAAAAGTCATGAGCTAATTTTTTTGTAGAAGAACTTTCCAGCTCTGATCAGAAAAAACTGTTCCTAAATGTATACTACTTAACTCCGACTGCATTGATGCTAAAGATTCCATTGAAGTGGGATTATCAATGACTATCTTGACAATATCACCACTCTTGGCATCATTCATTGCGCCTTTGGTCATTAGCTGTGGTCTAGGGCATGAGAATCCAAGGCAATCGATAGTTTTTGTAACGTTTATCACGTCTCCGTTATCAAGGGTTATTGTGGGATCATTGTCGCTGATGTTAGCCACTTTTTCAGTCACTTTTTTTGTAAATAAACCCATTACTTATCTCCTGTTGTTTTTAAAGTTTTCTTTGCTTGAATTTTTAAGTATATGAAAAGTAAAACTGCAAACTGTATTAGTCCAAAGAATATTGCTGGGATTCCAGTTTTTTCTTGGAGTGTTTCTGCATTTGCAAATCCTAGCTGAAGCGTTTCTAGATTAGGCTCACCAGTCATTGCAATAGGAGCGGGCGGCCAATAATCAAATGACCAAAGTAATGAGAATAAAAACATACCTATAAAGGTAAATATCAATGCCCAGATCGCGCCAAAATTACCTTCACCAGACTTAACCCATGTCGATACGGTGCACGCACCTGCAAGAACCATGCCTATTCCAAATATAAATAAGCCGATAACCTGATTAAGGCCAACATCAAATTTCATGGTCTGGCCTACACCAAAGGTAATAAATGTTGTAAATCCTATGGTTAAAACCATCATAGCAAGCAATAAAGCTTCAGTATTTCGATAGGTTTTAAACAATATTGCATCTCTTAGAGCTGCTGTATTACAAAATCTAGAGCGTTGTACTAGTAATCCAACTATAGATCCAAATAAAAATGCGACTAAAATTTCACCAATTACTGACATATCATTCCTTTTTTAAAATCCTAAAACTTTTTTATAAATATGAGAACCGACCCAGGCGCCTACAATAATTCCAGTCATTGATAAATATCCTCCGAGGTTTAGTTGTGGTGTCAAGCCAAAGAATGTTGAGACGTTGCAAACAAAAGCCAGGCGTATTCCAATACCCATCATAAGGCCACCTATAGTAATCATTACCCATTCAGACAAACTACCTGGAAAGCGCCAAAAAAATTCATTGCTTAGCTTTGCGCCAACAAATGCACCAAAGAGCATACCAAGAGAAATATAAATTTTCCAATAGCCAAAATCAGGCGGGAATACTATCTGCCAGAAAGGTATTTCATTAATTTGATCTCCTATAATTAGCTCAGCAGCCAAACCAGTCATCATCGTTTCGCCACCACCAACTGTCCATGCACCTAAAATTAAAAAAAGAAAAATATCAAAAAAAGCAATGGCTACCAATGCAATTCTAGGATCAAGTGATTTTTTAAAAAAGTCCATATTTGTTATTTATTTTTATAGAAGTTGTGAGTACTATATTTGTTATTTAGAATTTATGGGTAGTATTATTGTATTAGTTTTTTACAATGATAGCTTTCAGTTATATAAAAATATAACTTATAAAAATATAGCAAATACTACTACCTTTAATTATATTACTTAGAGAATAATAGCATCTGGATAACATAAACTTTCTCCCATAAAAGTAGTTATTCAACCGGGTGGTAGTCTTCTTATTTTCTCCTCTAGAGTACAGTAAGAACCACCCAACCTTATTCTTTTATTTCTTAAACACACTAAAAAACTATTGTTATTAAGGAGTATTTTTACGTCCAAAGTTAATTAGAAATTAAATAAAGTGTTTCTTTACTCTAAAGAACATGCCAAATTTTTTACTGACAGCATAATAAAAGTATATAGGTATATTTATAGTTATATAAATAAGATCGACTGGGTTAAAAAACATATAGCAAATACTACTACCTTTGACATATAACTTAGAGCATAATTAAATTTGAAAATAATAAAAGAGGGTTTACATATGAAAAACATGAAAATAAAAACGCTTGCTTTTGGTATTGCGTTTTCGATCGGAGGAGTGGCATTAGCAAATACACCATTAGTTGATGTTGATTGGGTCAAGTCAAATTCTTGTAATAGCAATGTTAGAGTTATTGATATTCGTAATCGTTTAGATGGTGGATCAAAAACAGACTATCTTAAAGGTCATATTCCTTGTGCTGTGTATAGTAATTACCTTAAAGACGGATGGCGTGCAAAGGTTAAAAATGTTGTTGGTCAGTTAGCGCCAAGTCCAAAACTTGAAAAATTAATTGGTAAGCTTGGTGTTGATAACAATACACATGTCGTTATTTATCATCATGGTAAAAGTGCATTGGATCTAGCTAGTGCTACTAGAGTTTATTGGACTTTTAAAGTTTTAGGCCATGATAATGTTTCAATTCTAGATGGTGGCTATCTTGCTTACATTAAAGAAAAAGATAGTAAGAAGAGGGTGAAGAATAAAGTTGAAAGAGGTAATTATGCAGTGAGGGCTAAAAATTTCAAAGCTTCCCTGCGTACTAACATGATGGCCGATTCAGGTGATGTTCTATCAGCTATCAATGATTCAAGTGTGGCGTTAGTTGATCTTCGTCCTCATCATCAGTTTGTTGGTATTAATAGACACGGAAAAGCAAAAAGAAATGGCACCATACCAACAGCTAAGAATCTTTCTGAAAGCTGGTTAACAAATAATGGTGGTGGTACTTTCCGTAGCCCAGATGACATTAAAAAACTTTATAAAGTTGCTGGTGTGAAACTTGGCGGTGATCAAATTAATTTTTGTAACACTGGACATTGGGCCTCTTTAGGTTGGTTTGCCGATAGTGAAATTATGGGCAACAAGGCTTCAAGACTTTATGATGGCTCAATGGTTGAGTGGTCATCAAACAGCTCTTTACCAATGGAGAAGAAAGTAGATTTTTAATAAAAATTTAGTTTTTCCAATGTTAAGAACAATATTGGCCTCTATAGCACTTATTTTTTTAGGTAGTGCTATAGGGGCCAATTCTGTTATTGGTATAAAACAAATGTCTTTAATTGAATATGATAAGCAATTATGCAATGCAGAGTTGATAATCCTCAAAGGTGACCTTATAAAGTTAAGCAAAATAACAACGCCTGACTTATATAAAAAAGGGCTAAAAAGCCGAATGGATAGCGCCTTTGGAACGCTTAATTGGATTTGCAGAGGATTTATTGACAATGACCCTAATTTGTCTAGCTTATTTGAAAAATTAGAGCCATTATTTATAGCAAATAAGTTTAAAGAGCTTAATTTAAAACTTGATTTTTTGATAAAAAAATATCCATTAAACCTTGATCAATATTTACCAGAACAAGCATCAAAAGAAGATATTAAGGTTGGTATAAAAATTTATCAGCATTATTGTCATGGTTGTCATTTAAGCCATAATGATCAATTAGAGATGCCAGCATTATCATTAGAGGTGATGGCTAAAAGCCTTACACCCGAAGAGTTTATTGCTCGAATGATTGCTGGAGTCAAGGGTAATGGCGTCATTGCGCTTAGGAATCCTTTGAGCCGTAAAGATATTTCTAGTATTTATAGCTATTTATTGGACAAAAAATAAATTAAAACGGCATAATAGTATCTTTAATACATTTTTTTAGGTAGTTAAACATGTCTACATTGCTTTCTGATCGTAATCTTAGTCACTTGTTTAACGTTTGCTCGACTGAACAAGTAAAGGAGTTCGTCCCACTTAAGAGAAGTATTCGTCTTCATGGACATAGTACAACCGTTAGATTGGAAATAGCTTTTTGGACAGTTTTAGAACAAATGGCAGACGATGAAAAGGTGTCATTGGCAAAACTACTGGAGTTAATTAGTGACACCTGTCTTGTGGCAAATGATAAAAATCTTGCCTCTTGTTTGCGAGTGCTATGCCTAAAGTATATTAATATCTATTATTAATAAATTTCATCAACTTAAGTATTTTTCCAACTCATCAGCGCCACCAATATGTTTGCCACCAATAAATATTTGAGGTGTTGAACTGTTACCACTAACAGCTCTAAGAGATCTAGAAGTGACAGGACTGTCAAGCTCTATCTGTTCCACATAAATATTGTGCTGGCTTAATAGTGCCATAGCACGCTCACAATGTGGGCAGCCTTTTCTACTAAACATAGTAGCAGTATCTGGAATGTTGGCATCCTTATTTACATACTTTAGCATTGTGTCGGCATCAGAGACTTCAAAAGGGTCGCCTTCTACTTCAGGCTCAATAAACATTTTTTCAATAGTGCCGTCTTTAACTAACATTGAATATCTCCAAGAACGACTACCAAACCCTATGTCATTTTTATTGACAAGCATGCCCATAGCATCGGTAAACTCACCACTTCCATCTGGGATCATTAATACATTTTCAGCCTCTTGATCTTTACTCCATGCATTCATAACAAAAGTATCATTGACTGATACGCAAACAACCTCATCAACTCCATTAGCTTTTAATACTGGCGCAAGCTCATTGTATCTTGGTAAGTGAGAAGAGGAGCAGGTAGGGGTGTAAGCACCGGGTAGAGCAAATACCACCACCGTTTTGTTGTTAAAAATCTCTTCTGTTGATAAATTAATCCATTGATGATTTTTTTGAATTTTGAAATTAATTGATGAAATTTTACTGCCCGTATTATCTTTTAACATTTTCTTACTCCTGATTATTATTTATTAGTGCACATTGTAGGTCTAGTTTATAATTAAGTAAAACGAATATTTTCTATCAATACAATCTAAAAAAACGATTATAAAATGCTACCTTCTATTAAAAACCTTCAGTATCTTGTTGCACTTAGGGAAACGCTACATTTTTCTAAAGCATCAAAAAAATGTTATGTTAGTCAATCAACTTTAAGCGCAGGTATTGCTAAATTAGAGCAAGATCTACAAATTCCATTAGTTGAAAGAAATAACAAAAAAGTAGTATTTACCCCAATAGGAGAAAAAGTAGTATTGCAAGCAATGCTTGTTATAGCAGATGCTAAGGGATTGGTAGATATGACAAAGATTGATTTTCTCGAATCGGAAATCATTGTAGGAACCATACCAACTATTTCGGCTTACATCCTGCCAAATTTTTTGAGAAATATAGAGAAAGCTTTTCCAAAATTAAAAATATCGTTTGTGGAAGATACGAGTGACAATTTATTAGAAAAACTTAAGCAAAATAAAATTGATTTTGCAATCTTTGCCTTTCCTTATGATTTACCTGATGGTATTGGCGGATATGAATTATTTAGAGACTCACTGTGTTTAATTCATCATAAAGATCGAAAAACGAAAAAGATTAATAATGAAGAGTTGCTTTTATTGGAGCAAGGTCATTGCTTAAGGTCACATGTTATGCAGGGATATGCTGTATCAGAGAAACAGATATCAAGCTTTTCTTGTTCTAGTATTTCTACCTTGGTGGCGATGATTAATATGAATTTAGGCGTAAGTTTTTTACCAAAAATCGCGATTGATTTTGGTGTTTTATCACACTATCCAAATGTAGTTGCTGAAACTCATTGTCAAGCATCAAGAGGCATTGGTATTGTCTTTAGAGATAATAATTATCAAGTGACTAACATTAAAAAAATAGCCAAAAGTTTGTTGGAATAAAATTTCTACTCACTTTATGGTGATATTGCATGAGACGTAGTTTTACCTAAAACCCTTTGGTTGATTGCTCTGTGAGACTTTATGGGGTGTAGTGAAAACTGAAGATGGTGCCCGGGGCCGGAATCGAACCGGCACGCCGATAAAGGCGCAGGATTTTAAGTCCTGTGTGTCTACCAATTTCACCACCCGGGCAGGAACTGTGTAATTACTATAGACACATTAAAAAGAAGCAATTATATACTAAGCATCGGTAAAATTCTATTTTTTTGAGGTGGATTATTATGGGGATTGTTAAGTTAATTATTATAGTTTTGGTTATTTGGCTTGGCGTTAGTTTGTGGCGCCAATTTAGAAAAACACCTGATAACAATATTCCTCAGCCATCTACTAGTAAAATGCTTTCTTGTGGCGTCTGCAAGACGCATATTCCTGAAAATGAAGCCATTATTCAGAATGGTGAAGTTTTTTGTTCTAAAAAATGTTTGAGGTAGTTGATGAAATTTTTACTTGATTTTTTCCCGATTGTATTATTCTTTATTGTTTATAAAACTATGGGTTTGTATGCAGCAATCTACGCCATGATTGCTGCTACTGCTGTGCAAATGTTGGTCTCTCGTTATCAAACGGGTAAATTTGAGAATACTCATTTAGTCACATTTGGGCTGTTGGTCGTTTTGGGTGGTGTGACACTAGCACTAAGAGACCCAGCATTTCTAATGTGGAAAGTTAGTGTGTTGTATGTTGTTTTTGCTGCGGTATTAATTATTAGCATTTGGGTTGGTAAAAAGCCTTTATTAGAAAGAATGCTAGGCAAGGAATTAGATTTACCAAAAATTGTTTGGAGACAAATAAGTTGGATTTGGGGTCTTGGTTTTGTTGGAATTGCCTTGGTTAATGCTTATTATGTCCAGCTGGCCTTAAGTGCAAGAGATGCATTGTTTGGTTCGACTGATTTAGATCCTAAGATCGAATTAACAGAGCTTGATTGTGTTGCAACGACGATGCCGGATTTGTGCAATATCGCTCAACAAACAGAAGAATCATGGGTTAACTTTAAATTATTTGGTACCATGGGATTAACTTTTATTTTGATCATTATTACGGTGATAATGATCAGCAAGTACACTAAACAAGAACAGTAGGAGAATAGTATGAAACACACACCTTTATATCAAGCACATGTAGATGCACAAGGAAAAATGGTTGATTTTGGCGGCTGGGAAATGCCCCTTAATTATGGCTCTCAAATTGAAGAGCATCATCAGGTTCGATCGGACGCAGGCATGTTTGATGTATCTCATATGACTGTGGTAGATTTTAAAGGCACACAAGCTAAAGTTTTTGTACAAATGCTTATTGCTAATGACGTGGAAAAATTAAAAACAGAAGGCAAGGCGTTATATAGTTGCATGCTAAACGAGAGTGGCGGTGTGGTCGATGATTTGATCGTTTATTATATAAATGATGAAGACTACCGCATGGTGATTAATGCAGGTACTACAGAAAAAGATATTGCTTGGATTAATTCACAAGCGCAAGGCTTTGATGTGAGTGTTGAGCCTAAATTTGATTTAGCTATGATTGCCGTTCAAGGGCCAAATGCACGCGAAAAAGTATTTGCAGCTATGCCTGGTGTTGAAAATATTGCTGGAGAATTAAAGCCTTTTAATGCCGCTAGTTTAGGCGGTTTATTTATTGCCCGTACTGGCTATACAGGTGAAGATGGATTTGAGATTATGCTGCCTGAAAAATCAGCAGAATTTACTTGGAAAATGCTACTTGAAGGAGGCGTCAAGCCTTGTGGTCTTGGTGCGCGTGATACTCTACGTTTAGAAGCAGGCATGAGCTTGTACGGCTCTGAAATGAATGAAGAGGTGTCACCATTAGAGGCGGCGCTTTCATGGACGGTAGACTTATCTAATGAAGACCGTCAGTTTGTTGGCCGTAAAGCTTTAGAAGAATTAAAAAATGATGGCGCTAAAAATACTATTGTAGGTTTGGTATTAGAAGGCAAAGGTGTGATTCGAGATCATCAAAAAGTTGTAACAAGTTTGGGCGATGGTGAGGTTACTTCAGGTACATTCTCTCCTACAATGGGCAAAGCTATTGCGTTAGCAAGAGTTCCAATAGGTGCAGCAGGATCGTGTGAAATTGAGATGCGAAATAAATTAGTTTCGGCTAAAATAGTCAAACCACCATTTGTACGTAATGGTAAAGTATTAGTTTAATTTAAAACCGTTATAGGTAAGGCCTATAAAGAATTTGGAGAACGGCATGAGCGAAGTAAGAGACGATAGACAATACACACAAACACACGAATGGATTCTAGACAATGGTGATGGCACCTACACTATGGGTGTAACTGATCATGCTCAGGAACTATTAGGTGATATGGTATTTGTAGAATTACCAGGCGCAGGTGATGAAGCCTCTCAGGAAGATGAGTTTTGTGTTGTTGAATCTGTAAAGGCAGCCAGTGGCGTTTATGCTCCCGCTGATCTTGAAGTTATTGAAACTAATGAAGCATTAGATGATGAGCCTGAATTGGTTAACTCAAGTTGTTATGATGATGGCTGGTTAGTTAAATTTAAAGCAGAAAACATCGAAGACTTAATGTCTGCGCAAGACTACACTGAAACACTAGACTAAGTTACATAGTCTTGGTTAACTCACTGGTTGCCTATAAGGGCAAACCTGCGCGCGTAGTTAGTGTTACTACGCATAAATTCGATTTAGAATTTGCAGATGGCTCAACACGCAAAGTTAGAGAAAAAGACTTTCGCTTTATTCATCCAGAATTTACTCAGGTGAATGAATCTTGTGCGCATGCAGATGTGAGCGTGCTTGATGAGTTCCAGGAAGAAATTTTAACGCTACAAGAGATCACCGAATGGCTATTTGACGAATACACCGCTCAGAGTGCCTGGTGTACTTGTCTTTTAGTGGAAGAAGGCTTATATTTTTATTGGCAAAAAGACAGTGTTTTTGTACGTCCAACCTCGCAAGTTCAAGGCGTTCTTGATAAGCGTAATGCAGAAAAATTAGCCGCTGAAAGTTTGCAACATTGTATTGATAATCTTAACAATAATACCTTTGATGAGCAAGATATCCCTTTCTTGAAAGAGGTAGAGAAGGTTGCGTTTAATCAATCAAAACATGCCAAAATTTTAGATCATGTGGGCGTTGAACATACCGAAGAAGCGGCGTATAAATTCCTGCTAAAAATCAAATATTTCACGGATAGCTTTAATCCTTATCCGGCACGTTTTAGTATTCCAGAAGATGAGGAAATTGAGACCAGCTTGCCAGAAATTGAGCGCATTGATTTAACTCATATGACATCTTACGCAATTGATAATGAAGGCTCTAATGACGCCGACGATGCGATTAGTGTAGATAATGATAAGCTATGGATTCATATTGCTGATGTGTCTACTATTGTTGATTCTGGTTCAGAGCTAGATGAATATGCTCGCGAACGCGGCTCTAATTTATATTTGCCAGAGCAAATTATTCATATGTTACCCACTTCAATTACTAAAGCGCTGGCGCTTGGGGAAACAGAAACTTCGCCAGCATTGTCTATTGGGCTTAATATGAGCGAAGGCATTATTAGTAATATTGAGGTAGTGCATAGCACGATCAAAGTACTAAATACAACTTATGAAGCTGTAGATAAAGAATTAGGGATTAATCCAGATTTTATTAAGATTCAAACTTTTAATGATCAGCATAAAACTTTCCGTGAGAAAAGCGGCTCAATTAGCCTTAATTTGCCGAATGTGGATGTCAGATATATTGATGAGAAGGTTGAAATAGCACCGCAGAAAACCAGCCCTAGTCGAGATTTTGTTGCAGAAGTTATGATTACTGCAGGACGCACTATTTCTCAGTATGCGCAAGAAAATGATATCGTTATGCCGTATGCTTTACAAGATGAAGGTGAGTTCCCGCAGGAAGTCTTAGACAAAAAAGAAAACTTAAGTACGGCTGAATCATTTAAGGCGATTAAGTTTTTCAAGCGTTCTGCAACCTCTATTAAGCCGTTGCCACATTATGGTCTTGGCTTAGATTCTTACTTAAGAATTACCAGTCCCCTAAGACGCTACTATGATTTACTGGCACACCAACAATTGTCTAATTTTATTGCTGGTAAGCCAACACTTGATAAAGCCCGAGTTAAGGAAATTATTGGTATTAACAATAATGCATTAGCCAGTGTTGGCCGTGTAACACGCTTTAGTAATGATCATTATAAGTGCTTGTTTTTAAAAAGAAACCCTAGCTGGAAAGGCGAGGGTGTAGTGGTCGATATTCGTGGTGATAAAGCTTTATTTATGATTCCTGAAGTTGGCTTAATGACACAAATCAAATTTAAAGAAGATCAGATTCCTAAGCCAGATGACAAGATCATGCTGCAAGTTACACGGGTTGATATGATGGAACGATCAGCTAATTTCAAGACGGCTTAATTTATCCGTAATCTCAATAGCGTTACCTTGAGTATTTGACCAATCTCCTAAAACGTGGCGTGTAAATGTCGGCTCAATATGAGTATTAAGTCGATGTGTATGTCCATGAATAAGGTCAGCATCTGGGTATTTCACCATTAACTCATTAACCGCAGCTTGATTAACATCCATAATCTTTCGAGTTTTAGTCTGTTGAGCATTAATACTCTTTTGACGCAGTTGGCCACTTAACTTTAAGCGCCAATTTTTAGGTAAACGAACAAAAATAGCTTTAGTAATCGGATGTTGCAAGATAGATTTCATTTGCTGATATGATTCATCATCCGTGCACAGCTCATCACCATGGGTCAGTACATATTGATGCTCATTGACTTCCAGCAAATAAGGCGAATCAATTAATTCACAACCTGTTTGATGAGCAAATTCTTGCGCAAGCAAGAAATCACGATTACCTGTCATTACAAAAACTTGAGTCGTTTGATCTAAGTCTTTAAGAATTTGAATAATTTCATGGTAATAAGACAAAGATATGTCATCACCCAGCCAAGTATTAAACAAATCACCCAAAATAAAAACCTGATCAGCTTGTCGCGCTTGCTGGCAGAATTTTTCAAATAGCTGATTTTTTTGCACCTCATTAGTGACCAGGTGCAAATCAGCAATGATTAAAATCTGCTGAATACTTGAAGTGTTTGATTTAGACTTAGGCATGAAAAAACCCGGTTAAAAACCGGGCTGTCATTACTTAATGTAGGCTTTAGTTACAATAACTGAATCATTTGGCACATCACCATGTCCACCTTTGTTGCCTGTTGAGACTTCGTTGATTTTATCAACTACATCAAAACCTTCAACGACTTCACCAAATACACAATAACCCCAGCCATCTTGGCCCGGATAATCCAAGAATGAATTATCCTTGGTATTAATGAAGAATTGTGAGCTAGCAGAATGAGGCGCAGCAGTTCGAGCCATAGATAAAGAATATTTAGAATTCTTTAAGCCATTCTTAGCTTCATTTTCAATTTCTGCATTGGTTGGTTTTTGTGACATATCTTGGGTAAATCCGCCACCTTGAATCATAAAGTTTTTAATGACACGGTGGAAAATAGTTTCATCAAAAAAGCCTGACTCAACATAGTCTGTAAAGTTTTTAGCACTGATTGGTGCTTTCTCAGAATCAACTGTTATATGTATATCACCCATGTTTGTTTCAAAAATAATCATTGTTCGCTCATCTATGTAAATAAAAATACAAATTATACTTAAAACTCCCTTTCATAAATGTGCTCGTTGGCGTATAATTGCCTCTTTTTATGAATTCACATTTTGGATTTTATTATGTACGCAGTTATTAAAACAGGTGGTCAGCAGTTTCGAGTGGCAGAGGGAACAACTTTAAAGGTTGAAAAATTAGAAGTTGAACCAGGTAAAACAATTACTTTTGACGAAGTTCTTATGGTTGCTGACGGTGACAACGTTCAAGTTGGTGCACCTTTGGTTGCTAAAGCAACAGTCGAAGCAAAAGTTATTTCACAAGGCAAGGGAAAGAAGGTTCATATCTTAAAATTCCGTCGTCGTAAGCACTCTATGAAGCAACAAGGTCACAGACAATTGTACACAGAGATCGAAATTATAAAGATTAAGGCATAGGAGAATAACCCATGGCACATAAGAAAGCAGGTGGTAGTACTAATAACGGAAGAGACTCCCAGTCAAAACGCCTAGGTGTTAAGAGATTTGGTGGTCAAGTAGTATTAGCGGGCAACATTTTAGTTCGTCAAAGAGGCACTAAAGTTCACCCAGGTACTAACGTACGTAAGGGTAAAGACGACACATTATTTGCAACAGCAGGTGGTAAAGTAGTTTTTGCTAAGAAAGGTAAATTCATGCGTCAAACAGTTTCAATCGAAACTGCATAAGCAGCACTTAAGATTTATCTCAAAAAGCGCCTTACAGGCGCTTTTTTATTAATTAAAATAAGGCTATTTCGTTTATTAAATTTATTATGAAATACGCAATTGTATTCCCGGGCCAAGGCTCACAATCACTCGGCATGCTATCAGAGCTTGCTGAGAATTTTTCTATTGTAAAAGATACCTTTACTGAAGCAAGTGATGCACTAAGCTTTGATCTTTGGAAGCTTACTCAAGAAGATCAAGAAGGGCTTAATCAAACGCAAAACACACAACCTGCTATGTTGGCTGCGGGTTATGCCACTTATAGAGTTCTAAGTAGTGAAACAGAGCTATCACCAATTTGCATGGCAGGCCACTCTTTAGGCGAATATACGGCTTTAGTGGCTTCAGGTTCGCTTGGCTTTGGTGATGGCATTAAATTGGTACGTACGCGTGCTGAGCTTATGCAATCAGCTGTTCCTGCTGGTGTGGGCGCTATGGCAGCTATTTTAGGGCTTGAGGACGAAGTAGTGGTTAAGGTCTGTGCTGATTATTCTGGCGAAGGCATTGTTCAGGCGGTAAACTTTAACTCAAACGGACAGGTGGTTATCGCAGGTAACAAGGCAGCGGTTGATGCTACTTGTGAGGCCATGAAAGCAGCGGGCGCTAAACGCGCTGTACTATTGCCAGTGAGCGTTCCTTCGCATTGCTCATTAATGGATGAGGCGGCGCTTAAGTTTAAGACAGAAGTAGACGCAATCCAATTTAGCATGGGTAGTATTGATGTGCTTCATAATGTAGATGCAGCCAAAGCCAGTAATATTGATGAGATGAAGGCTAAATTAGTCGCACAACTTCATAAGCCAGTACTTTGGACGGGCACAGTAAGAGCGATGCATAAGTTCGGTGTAGAAAAGTTGATTGAATCTGGACCAGGTAAAGTATTAGCTGGCCTTACCAGAAGAATTGAAAAATCATTAACTGCCAACGCCGTGCTTGATTCAGCCAGTGTTGCAGCAACTTTAGAAGAAATTAAATAGGGGAAGAATATGTCAGATTTATCAGGAAAAATCGTATTAGTAACAGGCGCAAGTCGCGGTATTGGCCAAGCCATTGCGCTATCTTTAGGTGGTGCTGGTGCAACTATTATTGGTACAGCTACTAGCGAGAAAGGTGCAGATGCAATTAGTGCTACTTTAAAAGCCAAAGGCTTAAGTGGCGAAGGCATGGCACTAAATGTGACGGATAACGATCAGATCGCTGAAGTCATGAAAAATATTACTGATAGCTATGGTCTTGTTGATATCTTGGTTAACAACGCTGGAATCACGCGTGACAATCTTCTGATGCGCATGAAAGAAGACGAGTGGGATGATATTATGAATACTAACTTGAAGTCCGTTTATAAAATGTCAAAAGCTGTTCTTCGTGGCATGATGAAAAAACGTGAAGGTCGTATTATCTCAATCGCTTCAGTAGTTGGTGCGATGGGTAATGCAGGGCAAACTAATTATGCTGCTGCCAAAGCAGGCATTATGGGCTTTACTAAATCTCTTGCACGTGAAGTTGGCGCTCGTGGCATTACCGTTAATTGTGTAGCCCCCGGATTCATCAAAACTGATATGACCGACTCACTGCCTGAAGAACAAAAAGATGCATTGTCTAAGCAGATTCCTATGGGGCGTTTAGGCTCAGTTGAAGAGATTGCCAGTTCGGTGTTGTTTTTAGCCAGTGACGCGGGTGCGTATATTACAGCCCAAACACTCCACGTTAACGGCGGTATGTACACCGTTTAGCGTACATGTTCTTTTATTGCTACCAGCTCATCTAGAAATAGTTGGATAAACTAAGTAATCAATTTCACAGCTATCATTAGTTTTTTGAATTGTGTTGTAGCAGAGATTTTCTAATATTAGAAACTCCAACCAAC
>Ga0308019_10001243_pt1 | contig 15720 bp, 12 predicted proteins | sample Neamet284_FD_203135 | JGI IMG/M metagenome (GOLD analysis project Ga0308019, IMG submission 203135) | Marine microbial communities from water near the shore, Antarctic Ocean - #284 | ecosystem: Environmental > Aquatic > Marine > Unclassified | place: Southern Ocean | collected 2014-10-01 | reverse complement strand
CGCTTGAATCGTATAGATGTATAATCCAGATGATACTGGCTCATTTCTATCATTGGTGGCATTCCATTGGATAGAACGGTATCCTGCCGTTTGTGAGCCATTTACAAGGGTCTTAACCTGCCTACCCATCATATCATAGATGGTGATGTTGACCAGTGCATCTTCAGGTAAATCATAACGGAGAGTTGTGACTGGATTGAATGGGTTGGGATAAGCATTGTAAAGGTTATATGTGATTGGGAGAGTCTCATCAATTATGGATACTTGCTCACAGTTAGTGGTATCTTGTTCTCCCACATAATCTTCAATACAAGATGGATATGGAGGACAGAGTTGGTTGGTTGAAATGTTGAAAGTATTAGAATTATTCCAATTAATATTCAAATCACATATACTTTCTGGTATTTCTCCTGTGAGTTGATTCCATCCTAAATACAACCCATTCAGATTCGTCAGATTACCTATCTCTGGTGGGATTGAACCTATGAGTTGATTACTGGATAAAAATAAATGAGTCAGATTGGTCAAATTACCTATCTCTGATGGAATTGAACCTGTGAATTGATTATTGTTTAAATACATAGAAGTCAGATTGGGCAAATTACCTATCTCTGAAGGAATGGAACCAGTGAATTGATTATAGTTTAAATACAAAGAAGTCAGATTGGTCAAATTACCTATCTCTGGTGGAACAGAACCTGTTAATTGATTATTGTTTAAATACAAAGAAGTCAGATTGGTCAGATTCCCTATCTCTGGTTGTATTTCTCCTGTGAGTTGACTACTGAATAAATACAACTCAGTAGTATTCTCTATTGAATAACATTCGCCCCAAAGTTCAACACCTTCTGTGCCATCATCTGCTGTACAATCAAATAATTGCTCAACATTAATAGGTATAGAGAAACTAATCGTATCACCTTCAAAACAAAATTCAGGATTATCTTCACAGTTTAATATTGTCGGGTAGGCAATAAAATCAACTTGTACGCTGTCTGTAATACCCGTATCCGCAACAACTACCCAGCTCACAGTATCACAAGTATTTGCATACATCATATAAAACCAAAATTCAGGGTTAATTATTTCAACATAAGACGAATCCAAAGATTCCAAAATAGCACTCGGGTAATACAAATGGTCATAATCAGAGTTATTACATAGTTCCATTTTAATTGAAATCGTATCGCCCGGATTCCACTCATCATCATCACCGAATACTGTGATAATCGGTTCACTTAAACTGAAGTCCCATTCTATATCTACAAAGAAATTAGGTTCACCCGGCGTACCATAATCTCCGTCCCCATAAGTCAATGAATCATACTCAACCCAGTTGCCACCAACAGTATTATCAAGACTCAACTCAAGTAAAGCCATTGACGCACCATTAGGGTCTGGAAATGCGCTACCGCCATCATAGACAACACTATCAACCGTAATACCATAAGAGTCAATTAAAAGTATCTCATCTGCCCCGTTTGCAAGGGTGAAGCCTGAATATTCATAATCAACTGATAAACCCCCATTAGTAGTAGTATCGGCATTACGACCTAATACAGCGAAGGAGTAAGGTGCAATCAGAGTTTCTTCTGTAATTAGATGGGAGTCAGTGTCATTGTCCTTGATTGTAAATCCATTCAGGTCAACTGTATCCGTTCCAGCATTGTATATCTCAAACCATTCACCATCACTGTCGTTGACAGCACTTGGGTTTTGCATGATTTCATTAATGATAATATTGTACACGGTTGTGTCTGTGCTGGAAGTATCTGTCCCACCATCATCCATATACCAGATTCTACGGGCAAGTGAAGAGTCTAATACAAATGGGTTGGGTTGGTTCTCTTGGTAGGATGCGATTGCCCAAGTTCTATTTAATTCCCAGTCATCAACTTCATCATAATAATGCCAGTCTAATAATACATCTCTCTGCTCATTCCAGAAGTTGGTGTCTGCTACATCGTTATACATTGCAAAGAAATAAAACATCGCCCTTGATGCGTCACCCTTATGATTTTCCTTTGGTTCAAATACTTCATTATTAGGATTTGGTGGGTTATCCTTTTCTGCAAACTCATCTATGTATTCTGTGGGGATTGTATCCTGTGAATAATCATTCCGATACCAAGTGTCCGTATTTTCATCTGGAATCTCTGCATAGGGGTCATTCCCACGGGATGAGTTCACATTGGACTTGCAGGGGAACAAATGATGCATATCACTCTTTTGTGGTTCTTCTGATGCACCCATGCTCTGTGGATAGGTATGTTCACAATTAATCCCTTGGTTATACGCATTCGTACTCGGGTCTTGTGTTGTGTCAAGTGTGATAGTGTATCCAGAATAGACACATGAGAGTTGGTTGCCTTCCTGAAGGTCAATTGTACCATACATGATATCTCTGGCATCAGTATACCCTAATGTGGTTGATGTTTTATAGTTGTTCACCACATGATCGAGCAGGGGCTGACCAGAGAGTCCTTCACCGATTATATCTTGGGAATAAGAAATGGAGAATAATATGAGTAGTGGTGCGATGCGGTTAATCATACAATGATTCCAATGGGCTCTACTATCGGTTTAGGTGGTGGTTTAAAGACATCTACCCATACCATGAGATTCCATATCAACAGAATGAGAGCAATTGTCCAAAAGTTTTTACTAAACTTCATGAACCTAATTTAGGAATTAATAATGAAAGAAGATAAAAAAGTGTCTTGGGAAGATATTGCATGGTCAAATATGTACTCCATTGAAGCATTGATGAACATACTTGAAGAAAAGGGATTGATTACAAAACAGGAAGTATTGGGAGAACTGCAGAAACTAAAGGTTGAGCATCATAAGGATATGAATTAAGTATGTGGATCAGCAATAAATAAGTCTACAAATTCGTTAGGATAGTCGATACCATATGGGTCAAGCGGTGTAAAAAAGGTTGGAGTAGTCTCAATCCGATTTTAATATTGATTATTACTTAAACTAATAATCAAAAAGGAATCTTAAATGAATTATAAAAAACTTATCCTAGCACTACCCATACTCTTTTTTGCGTGTGAATCTGAAGAAGAAGATCCAACACTTATTGGCTCATGGACGGTTACTGCTTATGATGAATATAGTGGGGCAACCTGTACAGGAACACCTGAATGGACATTGGATTCAATGTCAGCGATGTTTGGCGATGATTTAAGCTTAACCATGGATTTTACTGCTGATGAAAACACTATGAGTATGAGTGCGTCCCTGTCTGCTGAGGCATTATGCACAATGATGGATGGCACCTTAGACGGTGATAGTTGTGGTTTTTCATTTTATGGATATTCAGCCAATATGTCGCTTGATGAAGTATGTTTGGAAATGGGAGGCACATATGCAAATAGTAGCTGTGCAATTAGCGATTCTGAAACACGCTCATATTCAACAGAAGATGATGCGATTACATTCACATATGCTGCAGGGACAGACTCTGCAGAAGTTGAAACAGGAACCTGGTCTATTAGTGGTGATGTTCTAACAATGTCAGTTGCAGGTGATAGTTCTTGCACAAATTTTACATTATCAAAATAATCTTTTTGCAAATACGTATGTAAAAAAAGGCGCTTATTAAGCGCCTTTTTTTTATTCATATAAATGATCGATCGAAATTTTAATCACACCCGATTCAATGGTAATGATTGGATCCTGAGTGGTCACATCAAACTTTTCTTTTCCCTCTGCAGTTTTGATAGTAAAGGAATCATTTATTAGCATGGGTCCGGAAAAAACAAAATCGGATTGATAAATATCACTAATATCCAATTCTTCCAGGATTTCCCCATTTCTTTCCATCTTGATCACAGGATCTGTAATGATCAATTGGACAGTATTTTTTCGGGAATTGAACTGGATGTCAATTTTTAGTTTAATATCCTTTCTTATATTGAGCTGCCCATGAGTGAAATTTGCATTAACCAAAAACAGGGCCTCCCCATTTTCAAATTTGACCCGGGGATTTTCAAGCATCCATATTATTTGTAGATCTTCACCTTCTGAAACATCTTTGAAATCACCCACCAGAGTCAGGTAATCATTCATAACTGCCTCCGAGATGGAAACTGATATTTCACCTGCCAGTAAGAATGGATAATATAATAGTAAAGTAAAAATAAATTTTTTCATTATGAAGACCTTGTATCGTCTAATAATTTTTGAATTCTGACTTTTAAGTCCTGCCTTGTTTCTCGAAAATTGTCCAATTGCGATGCATCCTTATTCCAGCCTCGAAAAGGATCATCAACGCTCCAATGGATCTGCTGAACATCACCAGGGAAAATGGGACATAGTTTATTGGCATGATCGCAAACCGAGATTACGATATTAATACCCGTATCCAAGTAATCGTTGATATTGTCGGAGGTGTGATTCGAAATATCGATGCCCCATTCCTCCATGACCGCAATAGCATTGGGATGAACTCGGCTGGGATGCGTCCCACAACTGAAAACGTCAAACCGGTCATCAGCCATATCGCGGAGCAATCCTTCAGCGATTTGAGATCGACAACTGTTCCCGGTGCAGACAAAAAGAACTTTTTGTTTTTTAACCATGGTTAAAAATGCGGTGATTCCTCTATTAATTGCAATAATTCATTCAAAGATATAAGTTACGATCTTTGTATTTTAAACTATGGAAAAATCACAAAAGTCCACCCATCCATTTATTGGACTTGCCGGGAATATTGGTGTAGGCAAAACCACCTTCACCACCAAAATAGCAGAACGTCAGGGATGGGCTCCTTTTTACGAATCTGTATCTGATAATCCATATTTAAGTGATTTTTATGGTGACATGAAACGATGGAGCTTTAACCTTCAGATCTATTTTCTTCATAAAAGATTTGAGTCGCATCTCCAAATGTCCAAAGTTATGAGTGGTGTGATCCAGGACAGAACGATTTATGAAGATGTGGAAATATTTGCCCAAAATCTTCATGAGATGGGAAATATGTCAGATCGCGATTGGGATAATTATTTAGGGTTATTCGCTTCCATGACATCTTTTTTAAAAAAGCCTGATCTCATTGTTTATTTAAGAGCTTCCACGGATACATTACTTAGCCGGATCAAATCCCGTGGCAGGGATTATGAACAATCTATTGATCCGGAATACCTTCATAGTCTGAATATCTCCTACGATCAATGGATCAATAGTGTAACAGCTTACCCCGTATTAACCATTGAAACAGATAGATTTAACATATTTGATGACTCTGAACAATTATTAGAAATTGAAAAAAAGATTGTCGAGAGAATATAGCTTATTTTTTCAGTAAATTTTCAGATGTCTGACTCACCGCAAAATATAAATTCCCCCCTGTTTACCAATCCGCTGGAGACTTTTCCAGGTCTATCCATTGATGACCTGAATAAATATCTTCCTGCCATCCGCACAGTGGAGGACATGTCTTTTTCCATTGATCGAATGGAGGAAGGACTTTTTCTTGCCAAATGTTTGGATGGCTTAAAACAGATCCCTGATAATTCCATAGATCTAATCATTGCAGATCCACCGGAAGACCCTTGGTATTCCGCGGAAGAAATAGGTCAACGGAAAACACTACAGGAATATTACCAGTGGAACAATCATTGGTTGGAAGAATCCTATCGCGTTCTGAAAAATACCGGTGCGATTTATCTATTTTCACCATGGCAATATTCTGGGATGTATCATGGATTGTTGAGTAATACATTCAAGGTCCAATCCCGAATTACATGGAGGAAAAAATCCAATGATTCCATTAGTAAAAATCAAACTTGGGAAAATGATACATCTGATATTTGGTTTGCAACAAAAACGGATGATTTCCTATTTAATCAACGGGCCGTGGGAATCAAATCAGATGAACCGGTATTGGATCATGACATTGTTCAATCAAATCTTTGGTTGGATATTCCGGGAATTGCAGAAAAAAATGGGCGATATCCGCAAAAATTATTTTCACGGATCCTTGAATCCAGTAGTTTCAAATTGAATTGGGTGTTGGATCCTTTTATGAAAACTGGTGATGTAGGCCTAGCATCCAAACTGGGTGGGCGACGATTTATTGGATTTGAAACAAATAAAGATCAGCTTCTATTAGCCATGAAAAGAATTGACGGGAATTAAAATGAGTTTTATTGAAAAAATTAAAACAGAAATGTATGATGCAATGAAATCCGGGGAAAAAGATAAGGCTGGAACCCTCCGTACACTTTTAGCAAAATTGAAAGACAAAGAGATCAATACAAGGAAAGAACTATCGGAACAGGATGGCTTGACTGTGATTAAGACTTTGGTAAAGCAGGGCAAAGAATCTGTAGCAATGTATGAGAAAGCCAATCGACCTGAATTAGCTGAAAAAGAAAAAAATGAATTGAGTATCCTTGAATCATATCTCCCTAACATGATGTCTGAAGATGATATCCGTGGGATAGTTGTTGCCATTATTGAAGAAACGGGCGCAACTGGAATGGGAGATATTGGCAAAGTGATGCCGCTTGTTATGCAGCGTGGTGCCGGGTCCATCGATGGAAAAACTGCCAACGTGATCTTGAGGGAATTGTTGGGATAAATGTCCTGGTTCTTGGATGGTCTGGCCTTATTATTTATTATATTGCTGGGTGTGATTGGATTTAAACGAGGGCTCATTGAAGAGTTCGGCAGGTTACTTGGGCTCATCTTTGCAATTCTGATTTCTGTATCCAATAGTACAAAATTTTCAGTGAAAGTGAATGACCTATTGCAAATGGATGAATGGATGGGCATGTTCCTTTCTTTCTCCTTATTATTTGCAGTGACTTTAATGGGTACCAGAATCTTGACAAAAATGGTACAAATTGCACTCCTTTCGAAAAGCAACCAATGGATGAACCGATCTCTAGGTTTTGTATTTGGGTCGATCAAAGGGTTTTTTATTATGATGGTTTTTATTTGGATTATGGCCATTCTGCCGTTGCAGAAATGGTCGAATATTATTCAAGCCAATTCAATATTAGCTCAAAAAAGCAATTTGATCAGAATCAATATGGTTGAATTTTTTAACTGGGAAGATCCCGTCGCTTTGAGTGAATCATATTTGAAACAATTGTCTCAACCCTGATGGGAAAAATTCCACAAGATATTGTAGACAGGGTCCGTGACGCGGCAGATATATTGGATGTGGTATCTCAATACGTTGACTTGAAACAACGTGGTGCCAACTATTTCGGACTATGTCCGTTTCATGGTGAAAAAACGCCGTCCTTCAGTGTGGCACCTGCTAAACAAATATACCATTGTTTCGGTTGTAGTTCCGGTGGAAATGTTTTTTCATTTTTGATGGAATATCAAAAAATCACATTCCCGGAAGCTATTAAAACTCTGGCAGATCGGTATAATATACCAATTCAATTTGAAGAGGGGGATAGTGGCTCTGAATTATATTCTTCAATATATGAACTCCATACCATTGCTGTTAAACTTTTTCAGGATAATTTATTCTCCCAGCGTGGAAAAAGTGCATTGACTTATTTAACAGACCGGGGATTAACAGAAGACATTTTGAAGCAGTTTAAAGTTGGGTTTGCTATGGACAGTTGGGATCAATTGGTGAAACAGTGTACTGGTAAAGGATTTACAAAATCTTATATTAATCAATCCGGGTTATTTACCCAATCAGAAAAAGGGACATTCGATCGTTTCCGTTCAAGGATCATGTTTCCGATTCACCATCCTTCGGGAAAACCCATTGCATTTGGTGGAAGGGTTTTTGAAGTGGATGATCCTGCAAAATATTTGAATTCCCCGGAAACACCTCTATATAAAAAGAGTGATGTCTTTTATGGACTTCAAGCATCTCGGGATGCAATCCGAAAAACAGGGTATGCAGTTTTGGTGGAAGGCTACATGGATTTTCTCCAACTCTACCAAGCAGGAATTCATCAGGTTGTGGCTGTCTCAGGGACAGCATTTACACCGAGACATGCATTGGCCTTAAGCCGTATTACTCAAAAAGTGGTTTTGTTTTATGATGGAGACAAGGCTGGTGGGAATGCTACGGTTCGTGCTGGATGGGTATTACTCAAAGCAGGAATGGAGCCCACCATCGTGCGTCCGCCTACGGATCAGGATCCTGATGATTGGGTGAGAGATAAGGGGAGAAATGATGTTTTATCTGCGATTGAATCTCCCGCATCCTTTCTTGATTTTCATTTAGAATTTCATAGCGGCCCATCCCTGGAAGGCGCAGAAAGACGGCAGTACATCTTGGATCTTATGCGTGAGATCCGGAATATTCAGGACGGGATTGTTCGTAATGACCTTGTCCGTATTTTATCAGAAAAATTAATAGTAGACGAACATGATCTTATTCGTGTAATGAAAAGCCAGCGTATTAATCGAGTTCAGTATCCGGACCAAACTGAACAAAGGGATGAAATTCCAAAATTCACAAGTATAGTAGATCGAGCTCAAATCGAATTATTGCAATTATTAGCTCTGGAAAAAGACGCAACTCGCGAATATGTTAGAGAAAATGTCTCATTAGCCCTGTTTACAACACCTTTATTAAAAAAAGTTGCTGAATTCTTACTAGATGAGAAATTGTCGGTGGAATCATCTGTAATTATCGAGTATTTTCAGGATAAGTATGAACGTGATTCTGTGGCACAAATCCTATTTGCGGATCCAAAAAATATTCCGCCTGAACAAATTGTGTTCGATTGCAAGAAAATCTTAAAATCTATGCCTTTAAAAGATAAAATTCATTTACTTCGTATCCAGATTCGTGAAAAAGAGTCAAATGGTGAAAACCCGCAAGAGGAACTGGACGAAGTGATTTTACTCCGACAGGAATTAAATGAAATTTAAAAGATTAATATTTGCGACCAAAATTGGGCTTGTACTGTTATTTTTCACCATATTACATGCCAATGAAATTCAACTATTAACAACCCATAAAAAAAGTAACGGGACATTGCTCCGTATTGTAACAAGTCATGTCATTGATATTGAAAATATTGCTGGGTGGGTTGGTCAAGAAAATTGGTTTTACGTTACACTCAATAGTACATCCCTCAATGAATCTTCAATAGATGGTATTGGATTAGAACCTCCGCTTATTGATCTAGAAGTGACAGAAAATAATGAATCAGTCCAACTGGGCTATTTGTTTGATCGTCCAATCGAAGATTTTGAGGTTTTCCATTCCCAGGCAAGTCGGGTGATCTTGATACAGGTTTGGGAATCATTGAGTGATAGTATCAGAACTGAAGTTTCTTCATCCGAAGATAAAAATGAGAACAGGGTATTTGTCCTTCCAGAAACAGAAGCAAAAGGGTCTCCTTTTTATGATTCGTTTATTTATGCCCGAGAAAAATATGGTCCGGAAAAATATTTTGTCTGGTATAATAGCTGGTATTCCACAGAGGATAGTCTAGAAAATGTGAATGAGTTCAATGAGCCCCAACCCTTGATAGTCAAAAGACCCGTTCTGGAAAAGCCCGCCCTTCCGCCAGCAGAACCATTAACAATTTCCAAAAAGGATATTGATATTTCGTTTATTATTGATTATGGAATGTTGAGCAATGGGATACAACGGCCCAACGAAGTGAAAGCGCTCCAAAGAGCCCTTGTAGCGTTAGAGTACGACCTTGGTTCAACAGGTGTATTTAATAATGGCGTGGATGGTGATTATGGTGCCTTAACAGAAATTGCAGTGAACCAATTTCAATCGGATCGGGGATTTTCTAGCGTCGACATGGACGGGATAATCGGCGAAAGTACATATAGAGAATTAGTTCGTGCATTATCTGATCAAGAACCTGATATTTCATATTCTGTGGCAGAAAAAGTTGAAAAAGAAAAAAAGCCACAAATTGAAGAAAAATATGTATTCGAGACCGGAAAGGAAATATTAAAGAAACCATCTATCAAAAAAAATATCAAGAAAGAAATAAGAAAATTAGATAATCCGGAAATATTAAATACACTCCCACCGGATCTAACTAAACGTAAAACTTATCTGACGCTTACATGCAATTTGGATGGTGCTAATGTTTTTATAGATGGAAGTTTGATTGGACAAACACCCGTTCCCAAAAAATTACCTGTTAATCCGGGTTGGCACCGAGTGCGAGTGATTGATCCGAACGCAAGACCATCCCAGTTTACCATGAAAGTCCCTGATTTTCAGGATATTTATGTTCCCAACGGAAGAACCCAAAAAATCAGAATCAACTTGGCTGTTTCTGATCCGGAATCTTCTGAATAAAATGAAATCTACTTCCCCAAAATTTGTCATGCGGGGATTCATTTTATGGCTCTTGATCTTTGGGTCTCTAATGAGCCAGGAAATGCCCACCATCGATATTGCAAACTCAGAGTCTGGGGAGACCAACCTTAAACTGAACTTCTTTCTTTCTAAACCCATTCAGCGTAGTGATATCGCCGGGTGGATTGAACAGGAAAATTGGTTCATCCTGAATTTTTACCATATTATTCAGCCGGATTCTGGTTTAACAAGAAATTTAACTTCTTACCCGATTCAAGATATTCAACTGGATTGGTCAAATAATTCACTCCAACTCTCTTTCCATAGCGCCCGGAAGATTGGATCTTCCGATGTGGTTCTGCATGATAATGGTCAAAAAGTGCTTGTTGTATTAACCTATGCAGATTTTGTGCGCTCCAAGGATGTAAATCCATCTTTTGTTTTTCCAAACCTGAAAGATGCCCAGAAGATATCCCATCCAACTTCATGGAAAGACGCTCGGCAACGGACAACATTGGAAATTATCTGCGATACAGATGATCTTCCCATTTATGTAGATAATCAGATGGTTGGGCATTCGCCTTTAGAACACCCAGTAGATGTATTGCCCGGTTGGCATAAAGTGGGCTATTTCCCAGAAGAATATTCCATAGATCCCAATGCAAGAACTTCAAAAGAAAAAATGATGAATGACATTCTTGTAATGGGTCGTTTGGATGTATTTGTGGATGATGGGAAACATGAAACAATTGTGCTGAATTATCAAACATTAGATGATGATGTGATTGATTACAATAAGCGTTTCCAATTAGGATCTTTGGCAGGGTTTTCCATTTTCGGCCTAATGATCATTCTCATGGGTTGGGGGCTGGCCTAATCTATCGATCGAACCTAAGTTGGCTTTTTGTCCCTTTTTTATTTTTATCATTTTTGGTGGCCACTGAAAAACCAAAAACAAAACAATTGGACAATAAAGTCGATGCGCTTGATCATTACAAATATTGGAATCCATACCGTCGTGTTTTAGACCTGAAGGGTGATCCTCAGACTTTTTATGGGCAGGACTACCACCAGGTCAAATATAATAAAGACGGCCGGATTAAAACGGTCACACGGTTTGGAGAAGACAGAGAAGAGCAGGAAACCTATCATTTCCTATGGACAAAGTCTGGTGCACGTTCTGAATATAAAGTAGTATTTCATACAGCTGGGAATGCACAGCGCTTAGATAAATATCTTTATGCGGACCAATTGAGTTATATTCGTCCTGGCTGGATAGCTGATGTCAAAAGCAGGAAAGATGGCCGTCCTTTTGAAGTGTCCTTTACGGATAAAGTAGGTTTTACCTATTTTTATTATCATTTCAACTATAGCATGCATAAAGATGACTCCATGGTAGCAGAGGTTGTAGAATCGTCCTATTTTGATTCCAATGGTGAATTTGTTGGTCGACATCTAATCTTTTGGGAAAGAGGGGCTTATCTTAGAATGATACAATATTTTAATACTGAGAATAGGATAACCCAAACTATTGAATTTATCCATAGTATAAAAGATGAAGAAACAACACGGATCATTACGAATGGAGAAGGTAAGGAATTAGAAAAGAAAATTATTCCTTTTATGCAGCCAGACAAGTATGCCTATAAACTGGAATGGACTGGACGAGAGATTGTTGATCATGGTTTATTGAATGTGGGAACAGTAGCAATTGCTCTGGAGTTCTATAAAAAAACTGAAATAGCTCTTAAAGAAGCAAATGAAAAAGTAAGAGAAGCTAAAAATAAATTGGAAGAGACAAAACTAAGAGCGAATGAAGCAGAAAAAACATTGCTGAAGGCTAAACAAAATGCACAAGATGTAAAACAATTTAAATTTGAAATGGATGCTGCAAAAAAAGAAGCAACGATAGCAATTGAGTCAATGCTTGCTGCAGAAAAAGAAGCAAATGATGCAAGGCTCCTGGCTGCTGCTGCTGCTGTAGCAGCAGAAAAAGTAAAAAAAGCCACAGAAGTTGAGCGGTATGCAGAAAAAGAAGATAAGTCGTCTTATAAAGATGCAAAGAAGGCAAAAAAAGAAGCAAAAAAGAAAGAAAAAGAAGCTGCAAAACTTATGAAGAAAGCAATACGGGACTCATCAGATCTTGGTGATAAATCGTTTATAACTTTTGCTTATACAACTCCTTTTTCAATTGAACCAGCCCTTCAAAATCATACAGCACAAACAGGATATACCATTGGATTGGGTCGGCGGGATCTTTTTAAAATTCGGCAAATGGATATAAACCTTGGTCTGGAAATGAACTGGTACGATTTTAAATCAGAAGAAGGAGTAGTTTTACCCACAGATACAGTATCCTCTATTAAAGAGGAAAACTTTCAAACATTAAGTTACTACCTGGTGGCCCAATTAGACCCAAAGTTTTCCTGGTATTGGCTTCCAAAGAATATAGAAATGGGTTTTAAGATGGGAGCCGGTCTTATATCCCCGGGGTACGGTTTTACTGCAGGTTACTCTGCGGTCTTTAATTTATCACCCACGCCCTTAGCTATAGGGATGGTAACTCAGTTTAACTGGGTAGCAAACATCACGAGTAATATTCCAAGTTCCTACTGGTCATCTGTAGGCTTGGTCTTTGGCCTAAATTTTGATGATAAATTGTCATCACTATTTGATATTAATTTCCCCGATATATTTTAACTATAAAAAAAGCCCCGACATCCGCCGGGGCTTTTTAAAAGAAGTTTTCTAATTCAGATTAGAAATTAACTTTAAGTCCTGCGTTAAAGTACCTTGGTGTTCCAAGGAATACTTCAGCATTATGAGCAGCATGAACTTTATCACCATAGGAATTGTACTGACTATTGTCAACAGCATCCTGCACATAAACAGCATCTAAAGCATTAAAGATGTGAGCGAAAGCTGTCATCTTTGTACCTGCAATGCTGACTGGAAGATCATAATTAATATGAACATCTAGTTTACTATAAGAAGGCGCCATCCATACTTGATCCCTATCAGCCGTTCCATCGGAAGCAACTTCTCGTGCATTAGGGCTCCAGTCTGAGTAGTTCTTGTCATAGTAATTAAACAATGCTTGAACGCTTAACCCATCTATCGGTGTTACTGTAGCACCTACAGCCATTCCCGTCTGTGGCATATCACCAACAAATAATTTATCAAGTGCGTATGTGTATGTTGTCTGAGTTAAACCAGTTACATTACCAGCATCATCATATTCGTTTGCTTGATAATTACCTTTAGCATCACCTACAAATTTCCAAGTACCAATACCAAAAGAAGCATTCAGGCGCAGCATATCAATAACCTGCATATCTGCTTCCACTTCAAGACCGGAGTGATTTTGATTCACACCACTAAGAAAAATGACATCAGTATCACCTGAATCACCTTGTCCAGTAGTTACAGATTTGGTAAGGTTTCTGTTTTTCCAATCTGTTATGTAATAATTCGCTTTAACAGCTATGTTGCCTAGACGGTAATTCACACCAGCTTCCATGCTCTGGAATTCTTCATTCGCCGGATCAGATGCAACAGTACCATCGTCTGCATTGATAACATTATCCATGATAGGTGGTTTTTCAACCATACCATAGTTAGCAAATACGCTTATGCCATCACTCACATCATACATGGCCCCACCTTTGTATTGTTTAGTAACAATTGGAGGGGCTTTTATAACTTCATCTGCAACTGAAAAATGGTCTTGGTACGAATATTTGATTCCGGACATTCCATACATACCATATGCGGATATTGGACCACTGATATAACTAGCCTGTCCAAAAACACCGAGCCAATCTACTGTGGTATTGTTATGGTAGGCGATAATATCGCCCAATCTAGCTTTTTTACCATCTGCATGATTATCATCAGAAAAATCAAGGTAGTAATCACCACCCATCAGATCGCGTACTTCGCGGGCATGTTCGATACCAGCTGAACGCCAATCAACACCATACTGCAAGCTAATGGCATCGCTCATATCATAATTCAATTTAGAGATTAAACCAGTGGTGGCTTGCCGATTAATACTGTTTCTTAAAATACCCACCGATTGATTATTTCCAGCACCATGAGTCCTTCCAAGACCACCTTTATCAACATAAACCGTATCATCTGTACCACCATTCATTGCAATCAATGCATTCCAGTCACGAGTCCATGGAGAAGGTCCATAGTAAAATTTATGATCATCATCTCCTAACGCGCCAGCAGCATCCACAGTAGGAATCTTGCCATAGGTACCCGTACCGCCACCAGAACCACCAGACCAATAAAGGACTGTTGATAATCTCATTTGATCATTAAGAGTATGGTAAAAGTTTAGATTAACCAATGGTTTATGAAAGAAGTTTTCCCGTTCATTAAGAAAACTCTTGGAATAACGATCTTGAAGTCCACCGCCAGAAATACCGCCAACACCATACATGTACCAGTATTGTTGACCTGAATAGCTTTCATTTACAGGTGCCCAGTTCTGGTTGAATAACCGAGGATCACCACCATCCGCAGGCGCAGTGAATTCGCCTTCTGAATCTGGATATCCTTGGCCATTCCAAATGGCTTCGGCATCATAACCTTCCATACTTTTAGCAAAATCTGGGTCATAAACACCAGCGTTCTGCTTATACAAATTCTGCCCGTGTCGCTGAGGAGCACCAATGGCATAAACTTCAAAACGGTTTTTATCATCCATTTGGTAACTGGCACCAAAGTAGTAGGCCCAGGCATCAGTCCATGTTTTATCAATGACACCATTACCTGTTTTACGAACAATGGTTGTACTGAAGGCAAGGTTACCACCAATCAAACCAGAGTTGTAGCTGGCTGATGTTTTTAAGAATGAACCTGCACCAACTTCCTGCTTAATCATTCCGCCTTTTTCAGCCGCTGCAGGATCAGTAATAATATTCATACTACCACCAATGGAAGGGGTAGCTAGGTTAACAGCACTTAAACCACGCTGCATCTGGATGGATTGAGATGCATCACCAACACCATCCCAGTTTGACCAGTAAACCCAGCCATTTTCCATATCATTTTGTGGGACACCATTAATCATGACAGAAATATTCCGCTGGTTAAATCCACGAATGTTAATTCGAGCATCACCGGCACCGCCACCTTGTTGTGTTGCATAAACACTTGGGGTTGTGTTTAAGGCCATTGGAATATCTTGTGAACCAAGACGTACGTCCATATCAGCTTTAGATACATTTGTGTAAGCAACAGGCGTTTTTTCTCCAGCGCGAGATGCCAATACTTCAAGTCCGGACATTTCAATCGCAGAACCAGCTAATGCAAAATTAACTGTATTTCCAGCTGTGGCTGATGCATCCGTATATCCAATCATGGATGCTGTGAGGGTTGCGCCATTGGGGACATTACTTAATGTATATCCACCATTAGCATCTGCAGCTGCA
>Ga0308019_10001233_pt1 | contig 15774 bp, 13 predicted proteins | sample Neamet284_FD_203135 | JGI IMG/M metagenome (GOLD analysis project Ga0308019, IMG submission 203135) | Marine microbial communities from water near the shore, Antarctic Ocean - #284 | ecosystem: Environmental > Aquatic > Marine > Unclassified | place: Southern Ocean | collected 2014-10-01 | reverse complement strand
TTATTAGGTGCTTATTCTGCGATGAATCGTCAAATAGGAAGAGGAAAAATTAAAATGTATAATCGTCATGAGATGATGGATTTAGTTATTGTTGATGGAAAAGCAAGAGGGATAATTACAAGAAACCTTGTGAATGGAAAGTTAGAAAGACACAGCGCTCACGCTGTTGTAATTGCTTCGGGGGGTTATGGAAATGTTTTTTTCTTATCTACAAATGCTATGGGATCAAATGTAACAGCAGGATGGAAAATCCACAAGAAAGGAGCACATTTTGCAAATCCATGTTTTACTCAAATACACCCAACCTGTATACCTGTTTCAGGAGAACACCAATCTAAGCTTACTTTGATGTCTGAATCTTTGAGGAATGATGGTAGGATTTGGGTTCCAAAAAATATAGAAGACGTTAAGTCTATCAGAGAAGGTAAGTTAAGCCCTACCAAAATAAAAGAGGAAAATCGAGATTATTATCTTGAAAGACGTTATCCGGCTTTCGGAAATCTTGTTCCAAGGGATGTTGCTTCAAGAGCTGCAAAAGAAAGATGTGATGAAGGATATGGGGTTAATAAAACAGGTGAAGCTGTTTACCTTGATTTTTCATCAGCAATAGAAAGATACGGAAAAGAAGAAGCTCATGTCAAGGGATTAAATGAAGAAGACAAGTCTCTAATTAAAAAATTAGGTCAAAAAATTGTTAAATCTAAATATGGAAATTTATTTCAGATGTATGAGAAGATAGTTGATCAAGATCCATATGAAACTCCGATGATGATTTATCCAGCAGTTCATTATACTATGGGAGGTGTATGGGTAGATTATAATTTAATGACTTCGATTCCTGGTTGTTATGCAATTGGTGAAGCTAACTTTTCTGATCATGGAGCCAATAGGTTAGGAGCATCAGCATTAATGCAAGGCTTAGCAGATGGATATTTTGTTTTGCCTTATACTATTGGAGATTACCTATCTGAAGATATTCGAACGGGAAAAATTTCAGTAGACACTCCAGAATTTATTAAAGCTGAAGAAGAAGTAAGAGTTCGTTTGGCAAAGTTTATATATAATAAAGGAGAAAATTCTGTAGATTATTATCATAAAAAACTAGGAAAGATAATGTGGAATAAATGTGGCATGTCTAGAAACGAAAAAGAATTAAAAGAAGCAATTAGTGAGATTAAAGCTTTACGAATAGACTTTTATGAAAATGTTAGGGTTCCTGGAGGTTTAAATGAATTTAATGAGGAATTAGCAAAAGCTGGAAGAGTTGCTGACTTTTTAGAGCTAGGAGAGCTGTTTGCAAAAGATGCTTTAGAAAGAACCGAATCTTGTGGAGGACATTTTAGAGAAGAGTCTCAAACGCCTGAAGGAGAAGCATTGCGAGATGACGATTTTTTTAATTTTGTATCAGCATGGGAACATAAAGGTGAACCTTCTGAAGCTATGTTAAGAAAAGAGATGCTTTATTACGAGGAAATAGAAGTTAAAACAAGATCATATAAATAAAACATGAATTTAACATTAAAAATTTGGCGTCAATTAAATTCTGAATCTAAGGGAAGGATGGTGAAGTATTCTGTTTCTGACGTTTCACCTAATATGTCTTTTCTTGAAATGATGGATTTTTTAAATAATCAACTTATAAACAAAGGTGAAGATCCGGTAGCTTTTGATCATGATTGTAGAGAAGGAATATGTGGAATGTGCTCTATGTTTATAAATGGAGAAGCTCATGGACCTGACAGACTTGTAACCACTTGTCAATTACATATGAGAAAGTTTAAGGACGGGGAAACAATAACAATTGAGCCGTTTAGAGCAAATGCTTTTCCTGTTATTAAAGACTTAGTTGTCGATAGATCTGCATTTGACAGAGTTCAACAAGCAGGTGGATTTGTCAGTGTTAATACATCTGGAAATACTCAAGATGCAAACTCCATACCAATAGAAAAATACGATGCTGATCGTGCCTTTGATGCTGCAACTTGTATTGGTTGTGGAGCATGTGTAGCAAGTTGTAAAAATGCGTCTGCAATGCTTTTTGTTTCAGCTAAGGTTTCTCAATATTCATTACTTCCTCAGGGAAAAGTTGAGGCAACAGATCGAGTTAGAAGCATGGTTAAACAAATGGATCAAGAAGGATTTGGAAATTGCACAAATACAGGAGCATGTGAGGTTGAATGCCCTAAAGGTATTTCACTGGAAAATATTGCAAGAATGAATAGAGAGTACTTATCAACTCTTCTTAAGAGCTAAATTCTTGTTATAAAATTATATTGAACTATTTAAAGAGCTTTAAAAAGGTGTTCCATAAATTCATGTAATTTTTTTGGCTCCAACCACCTTGTCACAACTACTATTTTTTCATCAGGTATTATAATAATATAGTTGCCGCCAAAACCTGCTGCATAGTAAACGTTTGAGGGAATATTTTTCCAAAAACGATTTCCTTCAGAGTTATTAAGCCACCACATATATCCATAATTTGGATTTGCATCAGATGGAGAAGTTGCTTTTTTAATCCACTCTTCGCTAATAAGTTGCTTACCGTCCCAATTACCATTAGATAAAAACAATAAACCAAAACGTGCATGGTCAAGAGTGTTAATAAACACTCCTCCTCCAGAATGGCCACCACCAGATACAGACTGTACCCATTGTCCATCAATATTTACCCATGAATTATTGTAACCATACCATCTCCATGAGCTAGATGCTCCAATTGGATCCATAATATTATTTTTAAGAACTTTTGGTAATGGCTCTCTAAAAACATTCAATAAGGAATACGCTAATACATTTACTCTTACATCATTATATTTATATTGAGAACCAGGCTTGTGCAGCTTTCTGTATCGCATACTATCGATGGATTTTGAAACTGGCCTGTCTCCCCAATCAAATGTTTCCCATAATTTACCAGACCAATCAGACGACTGATTTAATAAGTGAGTCCACGTAATTTCTTTATTATGATCTCCTTTGAAAGTGTTATCCCATATTCTATCACTTAATTTTTCATCAAGATTAGGAATCAAACCTTTATCGTAAGCTATTCCAGCAATAGTAGAAAGATAGCTTTTTGTTACACTAAAAGTCATGTCTACCCTATTGACATCTCCCCATTTACCAATAATATGTCCGTTTTTTAAAATGACTCCAGCAGGTCCTCCTCTTTTTTTTGTTGGACCTAAAATTTTATGAAAGGGTTCCTTGGAAAAACCTTTTAATATTGCTATTCTTAAATCAGTATCTCCAGAATACTCATTAGAAATAGCAAAATTGATAGCATTATTTAATTTTAAATTGTCAATTTTATATAACTCGGGACTTACTTCTTTCCATTGAACATTTTTTTCAGGAAAATATTTTTTTTGAGCATTTATAATTACAGGAGATAATAATAGTAATAATAAAGTTAAATTCTTCATAGTTTTATAAAATATATTTATTCATAAAGTTATGAAAGAAAAACTAATTGTTGCTTTAGTTCAAATAGATTTAGTTTGGGAAAATCCAAAATTAAATAGAAATTTAATTGAAAAAAAAATACTTGACGAAAAATCTAAAATAGATTTATTTATACTGCCAGAAATGTTTACTTCAGGATTTACCATGGATCCAAAAACAGTTGCAGAGTCGATGCAGGGGGATTCTATAATTTGGCTTAAAAAACTTTCAAAAACTAAAAGTGCTGCAATATGTGGAAGTCTAGTAATTAGTGAGAAAAAATGTTTCTATAATAGATTTGTTTTTGTTGAGCCTAATGGTTGTATTAGTTATTATGACAAGCGCCATACTTTTAATATGGCAGGAGAAGGAGAATTATATTGTTCTGGCTCAAATATGGGTCTAATTGAATACAAAGGATGGAAAATACTCTTAAGAATATGTTACGACCTTCGTTTTCCTGTTTGGTCAAGAAATATTAATGACTATGAATTATTAATTTATGTGGCTAACTGGCCATCACCTAGAATTAATGCTTGGGATAACTTAATAACCGCTAGAGCCATAGAAAATGTTTCATACTGTATTGGTGTTAATCGTATCGGATTAGACAAAAATAAAAATAGTTATCCAGGACATTCACTTGTTATAGATTCGTTGGGCAAAAAAATTTTAAACTTAAAAAATAAAATAGGAATTTATATTACGGAATTAGACAAGAATCATATTAAAACAACAAGAACTTCTTTGCCGTTTTTAGATGATAAAGATAGCTTTACTTTAAAATAAAAAGCTCATTCATTTCCCAGTTAGCTCTTAGATCAATTGTATCAGAAAAATAGATAACTCTCTCGGGCTGAATATTCTTTAAATAAACTCCCGTATCCCATTTCCCATTATTATTATCGTCTAAAATAATTCGGGCTTTATATTTTTGAGGATTTAGAAGTTTGAAAGTGTATTTTTTTAAGTCATTTTTTCTTAATTTTCTTCTAATAACTTTATTTTTTAAATCTAAAAGTTCTAAAATAAAATCTTGTTCTTTAATTTCCCAATTTAACCTTAGCGAAATTTCACCATATGAGTCAAATGACTTAGTTGGAAGGCTTAGATTAATCGTGTCATTTGTTTCTCCCCAGAAATTTTTAAATGCGTTTGGAAGAACGGAAACAGAGTATTTGTCGTTTGGTTCAAGATCAAAATAGACATGAATAAGATCTTTATTTTTATCTAAAATTAGATCAAATGGAAGTGAAATAGAGTCGATGTTTTTAATCGTTACAAATTCTTTATTTAATTCAGTTATAGGCAGTGAACTTTTAAATTTGAGTGTATCATTTAAATCAATACCTCTATTTTGTTCTGATAAAATAACCAGTGAATCTAACTCTGGTTTATAAAACTTAACACTCAAGTTGTATATGCTGTCTTTTGTTTTCAATGCAAATTGAAGAGAGTCAGCCTCAATTTCAGGAAACCAAAAATTTAAACTATCCCTTCCTCTTTCTTGAGTTATAAATGTTTTAAAACCTGAAGGCACTGGAGTAATTAATTCAATTGGATTATCTTCTGGGGTTCCATAATATCCAAAAATTATGTGGTGATCATTAACATATGTTGGACGATCCCAAAAAAACTGAGGTTTTTCTTTAAAAATCCTAAAATTATATAAAGTGTCACCTGGCAAAGAAACTATTTGATCAATAAAACCTATTTTATCAATTCCCTGATCATACAAATAATTTTTACCGTAATCTTTCAGAGCAATCAACTTAAAATTATCTTTTCTCAAATTTTGAAAATGATATAAAACAGTATCTAATGTGCTTGTAGCGTACAAAGGTTTTTCAAGATATACCGTGGAGTCTTTATAAGTACTATCTATTGGATATAAATATAATGAAACAAAATTTTCACTTTTGTCGTCAAATGCATCAGTAACCTTTCCTCTTAAAAAAAGCGAATCAATTATTGATCCAGTTGAAAGTGTATATGAGAAAAAAGGTAATATGTTTTCTTCATTATTATCCTCAATACTACTTCCAAAGTTAAATGTATAAGTAGTTTCTTCAGCAAGAATTAAGCTATCAGAAAACTCAATTTCAATCTTCTTAGATATTGTTGACTCTGGCTCTACAGTATATTTATCAGCTTCAATACGAGGAGAAATAATTAATTGTTGGTTGAGATCTTTAAGCTTTAAATATTCATCAAATGTAATTGTGATTTTCTTACTTTTAAAAAAAGTACTTTTATTTTTAGGAGAAGCATTTAGCATTACTGGAGGAATTGTGTCTTTATAACCACCAGTAGGATTACCTCTTTTAGCACAGCCAGAAAACAGAATAACTAAAATGAATAAAAATAAAATTTGTTTGCGAAGCATATCACTAATTCTTATCCAAAAATAATATAATAATTTATTAAGTCTTCATTTAATTAAACTAGACTGTTCATTAATTAATTTTAGCCTCTTTAATAAAGAGATTAAAAAGAACTATTTTTACGCAATGACATATCAATCAGATCACTTTAAAAAAACTATATCTCATGCAAAAGAATATGGTTTTGTCTTTCCGTCAAGTGAAATATATGAAGGTTTAAACGCAATATATGACTATGGTCAAAATGGGGTAATATTAAAAAATAATATTCGTGAATATTGGTGGAAATCTATGGTTCAATTGCATGAAAACATTGTAGGATTAGACTCTGCTATTTTTATGCACCCAACTATTTGGAAAGCTTCGGGACATGTTGACGCCTTTAATGATCCTTTAATTGACAATAAAGATTCAAATAAACGTTATCGAGCAGATGTTTTAGTCGAGGATTATGTTGCTAAAATTGAGCTAAAGATTGAAAAAGAAATTAAAAAAGCAGCTAAACGTTTTGGAGAGCAATTTAATCAAGAACAGTTTTTAAGCACTAATCAGAGAATAATTGATTATAAAAAAAAGGCTTCTCTTATATTGAGTCGTTTAAATAAATCATTGGAAGAGGAAGATCTTTCTGATGTAAAGTCTTTAATTGAAGAATTAGAAATTAGTTGTCCAGATTCTGGATCAAAAAATTGGACTGATATTAAACAATTCAATTTGATGTTTGGAACAAAACTGGGTGCTTCATCTGAATCATCTACAGATTTATACTTAAGACCTGAAACTGCTCAAGGTATTTTCGTAAATTTTTTAAATGTTCAAAAATCAGGAAGAATGAAACTTCCTTTTGGAATAGCTCAGACTGGAAAAGCGTTTAGAAATGAAATAGTTGCTAGACAATTTATTTTTAGGATGAGAGAGTTTGAGCAGATGGAAATGCAATTTTTTGTTACTCCTGGTGATCAGAAAAAGTGGTACAAAAAATGGAAAGAATCACGATTAAGCTGGCATTTGTCCCTTGGAATGGGTCAAGAGAATTATCGTTTTCACGATCACGAAAAACTTGCTCACTACGCAGAAGCTGCTACTGACATAGAGTTTAAATTTCCATTTGGATTTAAAGAGTTAGAAGGAATTCATTCTCGAACAGATTTTGATCTTTCAAAACATGAAGAATTTTCTGGAAAAAAACTTAAATTTTTTGATCCAGAAAAAAATGAAAATTATACTCCATATGTAGTAGAAACATCTGTTGGATTAGATCGAATGTTTTTAGCTGTTTTTTCTTGGGCTCTCAAAGAAGAATTAATTGAAGGAGGAAATACAAGAACAGTACTCAAACTTCCAGCTATTTTAGCTCCATATAAAATAGCTATACTGCCCCTGCTTAAAAAAGATGGTTTGCCTGAAATGGCCAGAGAAATATTAGAGGATTTGAAATGGAAATATAATATTTCTTATGATGAAAAAGATGCAGTTGGAAGAAGGTATAGGCGTCAAGATGCTCTGGGCACTCCATTTTGTGTTACTGTTGATCATCAGTCTTTAGAAGATAAAACTGTAACTATAAGAGATAGAGATTCAATGAACCAAGAGCGAATCTCATTAAAAAATATTTCTAATTTTTTAGATAAAAAACTTGATATTAGAACCTGGTTACAAAATAAATAAATTAGCATTTCATAAAAAGAAAGGTAGTGTTGTTAAAACATCAATGGAAACTTTTATTGATTCATGTAAGTTTAGTTACTGTTATTATTATTTTAGTGATTAATGAAGATAATTTCATATAATGTAAATGGTATTCGTGCAGCTTTGAAAAAAGGTTTTGCCCAATGGCTAAAATTTTCAGATCCAGATATAGTTTGTATTCAAGAAATAAAGGCTCAAAAAGATCAAATTGACACAAATATCTTTGAAGATTTAGGTTATAATCACTTCTGGTTTTCTGCTCAAAAAAAAGGATATAGTGGGGTTGGAATTCTATCTAAAAAAAAACCAAATAAAATAACTTACGGTACTGGAATATCATCAATGGACAATGAGGGAAGAACTCTTCGTCTTGATTTTGATAAATTTTCAATAATAAGTCTATATCTTCCATCTGGTACAAATATTGAAAGACTTGATTTCAAATTTAAATTCATGGAAGAGTTTCAGGATTATATTAATAAATTGAAAAAAGAATTTCCTCGAATCATAATATCGGGTGATTATAATATATGTCACAAGTCAATAGATATTCATGATCCAATTAGAAATAAAACTATTTCTGGTTTTTTGCCAGAAGAACGATTATGGCTGGACAATTTTTTAAATAATGGTTTTATTGATTCTTACAGATTTCTAAATAAAGAACCGCATAATTACAGCTGGTGGAGTTATAGATCAAACTCTAGAAATAACAATAAAGGCTGGAGAATTGATTACAATTTAGTCAGTGAAGAATTATTATCAAATATTGAGAGCTCTTTTATAATGCCAGATGCTTATCATTCTGATCACTGTCCAGTTGGATTAACTTTAAAATTTTAATTTTATAATATGAAAACATTTTACCCAATAGTATTTTTTTCTTTTTTAATTAGTGGATGTGTATCGTTTAAAACTTTTAGTGATATTGAAGAACTTTATGCAAACCAGAAATTGAGTTATAGAGTTTCTAGAGAAGAAAACAAATTACTTAATATTAAACTTGATTCACTTTCTAACGGCTTAGAATTAAAAATCAATTTACTCAGATTAACCAATGATAGCTTGACTTCAAAAAAGTCAGAATTATTAAAATTACAAAATGATTATACTTTCTTAGCTTCTGAAACTGATTCAGATATTAAGGCTAGAATTAATGAAAATAATATATTATTAGACAGTCTAACACTTAAACAATATGAGCTTAACAAGGGGCTTGCTAGGGTTGGAGATTTAGAGAGAGTTGTGATGGAAAAAGAACAAAAGTTGAGTCTTCTTAAAAAAAGCTTATCAGATGCTCTTTTAAATTTTGAAGGAAAGGGATTAACAATAGAGCAAAGAAATGGTAAAGTTTATGTTTCAATGGAAAATAAACTTTTATTTGAATCAGGGAGTTGGACAATAGGGAAAGAAGGCAGAAAAGCAATTGAGCAATTATCTAATGTTTTATCACAAAATCCAGAAATTAATGTTTTAATAGAAGGACATACAGACAACGTGCCTTATTCAGGAAATGGACCAATAAAAAATAATTGGGATCTGTCAACCAAAAGAGCAACATCAATAGTTCAATTATTAATAAAAAATAAAGAGATTTTACCTCAAAATATAACTGCAGCTGGAAGAGGAGAGTTTCTTCCTGTAGGGCCTAATAATACTGAAAAAGGAAAATCTGCAAATAGAAGAATTGAAGTTATTTTAACTCCTCAACTTGATACTATTACGGAGTTGTTAAAAAATTTAAATTAAAAAAATTAATGGAATATAAAAGATTACCAAATACTGATTTGGATGTAAGTAAGATATGTCTTGGAACTATGACTTGGGGAAAACAAAATACTGAGTTTGAAGCTCATGAGCAAATGAATTATGCTTTAGATCAGGGAGTTAATTTTTGGGATACTGCGGAGTTGTATCCAGTACCTGCAGATTCAAAAACTCATGGAGCAACTGAGGAATTTATTGGTAATTGGTTCAGAGAAAATGGAAAACGTGATCAAATCATATTAGCTTCAAAAATAGCTGGTCCCGAAGCGTTTAGCTCACATATAAGGCCTAACATGAGCTTTAATAAGGCTAATATTGACGAAGCATTGCACAACAGCTTGAGACGTTTGAAAACTGATTACTTGGATCTTTATCAGCTTCACTGGCCAGAAAGAAAAACAAATAAATTTGGTAAAAGAGGCTTCAGTTTTTCACCTGATGATCCATGGATAGAAAACTTTGAAAGTGTATTAGATACTTTACAAGGACATATTAATTCTGGAAAAATTAGGCATATTGGAATCTCAAATGAAAACCCGTGGGGAATGATGAAATTTTTAAATGCATCAGATTCAAATCGTCCTAGAATGGTATCAATTCAAAATGCTTATTCTCTTTTGTGTAGAGAATTTGAAACTGGTCATTCTGAAATTTGTCATAGAGAAAATATAGGGTTATTAGCCTATTCACCTCTTGGCTTTGGTGTTTTAACTGGAAAGTATATGAATGGAATGATACCTAAGGGGTCCAGGTTAGAGGTTATGCCAAACTATATAAGATACACAAGTAATGAATGTACAAAAGCAACTGAGCTTTATCATAATCTTGCTAAACAAAATGGTTTAAGTCTAACTGAACTATCGCTTTCGTTTGTTAGTGAAAGAAGTTTTGTCACTAGTAATATTATAGGAGCAACTTCTTTAAAGCAATTAAAGGAAAATATTGAAACTCATAAAGTCAAACTTTCAAAAGAGGTATTATCTGCAATAGAAGAGATTCATAATAAAATTCCAAATCCAGCTGTTTAAATTAATTAATATTATTTAGCATTTTAATAGCTTCATCGATATAGACATAAACATCGCCTTTAGATTTTATTGAAGAGATTTCGCCTTTTGAATGTCCTAATCTAACAATAATTAAATTTTCGTCAGGTAACACAATGACGTATTGTCCAAGGTGCCCTCTCATTAAAAACACTTTTTTATCATTCCATTTTTCCAGCCACCATGAATATCCATATTCAGGACTAGCTTTAAAACGAGGAGATATCGATTTTGCTACATATGCAGAATCAATTAAAGCTTCACCGTTCCACCTACCAAAGTCTTTATAAAGTTTTCCAAATTTAGCAAAGTCTCTAGCATTTGATGCGATACAGCAAAAGACCTTTTCAATTCCATTTTTTGGTCGATCAATTTGCCAGAAAGCATTTTTCTCCATACCCATTGGGTCCCAAAAACTTTCATATAAATAATCACTTAGATTTCTCCCAGTTGCTTTAACTATTGTCATTCCAAGTAGTTGTGTTGCACCACTTAAATATTTAAAACTTTCCCCAGGTTTTTCAATAATTTCTTGATTCAAAATTAAAGAGGAAAGGTTGTCAACAAAATAAGCAGATGCAGTCACTGAAAACGGAGAATAGTATTCTTCCTTCCAATCCAGTCCTGAAGACATAGTTACTAAATCTTCAAATGTTACTTCTTTTGAAAAAGAGCCTTTTAATTCGGGTAAAAATTCATAAACAGGTTGATCGAGACTTTTAATATACCCGTCTATTATAGCTTTGCCTAAAAGAGCAGAAACAATACTTTTAGACATGGAAAAAGAATTACTTTTAGAGCTTGGACCATAGTTATCATAATATTTTTCATAAAATAAACTATCATTTTTTATGATTAAATATGCAACTGTATTTGTTTTTAAATTATAATCATCAAGAAATTTTGAAGAATTTGTTGTGTTATATTTTTCATGAATAGGCCAGGGTTGTGGATCCGTTGATGCCTTAATTTCATTATTATCAAAAACTTTATAATCAGATAAATAACTTGTGGTGTGTCCTGTCAAATAAATTTTTGCAACACCCTCAATGAACCAACCATAGCCTGAGATATATAAACTTCCGTAAATAACCAGAATTATAAAAACTAAAACTTTTAATAATTTTTTCATTCAACCAGATTTAAAAGTTTAACCGCATCCTTTGCATGATAAGTCACTATCATCGAGGCTCCAGCTCGCTTAAAAGCATATAATTGTTCAATCATTACCTGATTGAAATCTAAAAAACCTTTTTCAGCAGCAGTTTTCAGCATTGTATACTCTCCACTGACTTGATAAGCGGCTATTGGACAATTAATTTTTGAAGACAATGAATTTATAATGTCTAAGTACGTAATACCTGGTTTAACCATTATTATATCAGCACCTTCTTCAACATCTCTAATGGCTTCATTAATAGCTTCTTTTTGATTAGCAAAATCCATTTGGTAGGTTTTTTTATCACCAAAACCAGGAGATGAATCTAATGCATTTCTAAATGGCCCATAAAATGATGAAGCGTATTTAACACCGTAACTCATTATCCCAGTTTCAACAAAATTTTCCTTTTCCAGAGCATTTCGTATTTTTAAAACTCTCCCATCCATCATGTCACTTGGAGCTACGAAATTTGCTCCAGCAGTTGCATGAGAAACAGCCATTTCTGATAACACTTCTAATGTAGGATCATTTAGAATCTTAGAATTTTCTACAATTCCGTCATGTCCATATGATGAGTATGGATCAAGAGCAATATCAGTAATGACTAATATTTCAGGCACACTATTTTTTATTGTTTTAATAGCCCTTTGCATTAGTCCATTTTTGTTTAAAGCTTCAGTTCCTTTATTATCTTTAAGGTGATCATCAACTTTTACAAAAATTAAAACTGCTTTTAAACCAATATTCCATAAATCTTTTACTTCCTTTTCAAGCAAGTCTAGACTCCATTGGTAGTAATCGGGCATTGAAAGAATTTCTTTTTTTATATTGCTGCCTTCAACTACAAAAAGAGGGACTATAAAGTCATTATTAGAAAGCTTATTTTCTCTAACAAGATCTCGAATAGCTGAGCAGCTTCTTAATCGACGATTACGATTTAATGGATACATACTTTAATCATTTGTTTGTTTATTTGAAAAATTAGAATCAAGTTCTTCATCTTTGGGTATTTCAATTTCAAGAGAAATATCTTCCTGTATTTTGGAATTTTTTAGGGTTCCAAATAGCATTACAAGCATAGAAATTAGAATAACCAGAAGTAAAACTCTTTCATCTATAATCTTTGTTTTAAGATCTGGATTTTCAAACGTTTCAAGTTGAATAAAAAGTAAAATACTAATTAATCCTCTTGGAGACATATATACTAAAGGAGCAGTTTTAAAACTGAAAGTTGTGATTGAAAGATATAAATGTCTTGCTCCAAACATGATCAATAAAATAGCTACTGCATAGAAATATGGCTCTGGAGACATGAAACTATTTATTGAAATTGAAAATCCAAAAAATAAAAAGAAAAAAGTGCGGACTAAAAATGTAGATTCAGACGTCAAAACATGAAATTCATGAAGACTTTTTTTTGTTATGTCTGGATCTATAGAATTTGTCATAAAACTAGGTAACAAATCACCTCCATTACTCAGGAATATTCCAAAAATAAAAATTGTTAAAAGTGATGGGAAGTGAAAAGATTTTCCAATTGCATATACTAAAATTAAAAGAGCAAGAATTAGAAAAAATTTTACGTGATGTTCAATATTTTGAATAAGTCTTGCTAGAAAGTAAGTAATTGCTATTGAAAGAAAAATTATGCCTAAAATTTGAAGGCAAAGTTGAATTATTGGTGTCAAACTAACTAATGACTCATTTAATTCGATTTGTTGAATACTATAATTGAAAATCATAATTCCTAAAATATCTGAAAAGGTAGATTCATAAACAACAAACTCTTTATCTTTATTTAGTAATCCACTTGCTGAAGGTATTACTACGGCACTGCTTATTATAGATAGAGGGATAGCATATAAAGTAGCTGGACCATTTGGAATTTCAAGAATTGATATAAAAAAGACTTTAAGTAATACTATGTTAAGGACTAGGATAATAAAAGCTGCTAAAAATCCAGATAGGATTAGACCTAACTTTTCTTTTCTAATATCTAATTCCAGAGCACCTTCCAATACAATAAGAATTAAACCAATAGTACCCAAAACAGGAATCAATGAATTCAATAAAACAGTATTATCAAACCCATAATTATCAGCAACAGTTCTTGTAATTATACCTGTAATCATAAGTAAAATAACAGAAGGAAACTTTGTTTTCTTTGATATTAAGTCAAATAAATATGAGAAAATTATTAATAAGGGTAAAAGGATTAAAATATATCCGGTATTCATAAGACAACTTTAAGTTTTTTAAAGGTACAAAAATACATTATGCAGTCCATTTCCTAGGATTTTGTAATACTTTGATTAACCGTTCTTCCTCTGAATTTTTTTCTGGAATATAATTATAAACCCACTGAACTTTTGGTGGTAAACTCATCAAAATACTTTCAATTCTTCCATTTGTTTTGAGCCCAAAAAGTGTTCCTTTGTCATGAACCAAATTGAATTCAACATAGCGACCTCTTCTTATCTCCTGCCAGTTTTTTTCATTTATAGTGAATTTATAATCTTTCCTATTCTTTACTATTGGTAGGTACGCATTTAAAAAACTATTCCCTACATCCGTAACAAATAAAAACCAGTCTTCAATTTTATAATTATTGTTCGACCTTAAATAATCAAAAAATAATCCACCAATTCCACGCGACTCATTCCTGTGATGATTCCAGAAATATGAGTCACATTTTTCTTTATAAATATCATAAAAACTTGAAGAATGCTTATCGCAAACAGATTTACATGTTTCATGAAAGTGCTTAGCGTCTTCTTCAATTAAATAAAAAGGAGTAAGGTCTTGACCTCCTCCAAACCATTGATCTTTTAAATCTCCTTCCAAGTTATAAAGTTCAAAGTATCTAAAATTTGCATGAACAGTAGGAATCATTGGGTTTTTGGGATGAAATACTAAGCTTAGTCCGCAAGCAAAGAATTTTGAATCTTTAACATCAAAGTATCCTTCTAGACTTTTTGGTAAAACTCCACTTACAGCTGAAATATTTACTCCAGCTTTTTCAAAAATTTTACCATTTTCCATAATTCTTGATTTGCCTCCTCCTCCCTCAGGTCTCTCCCAAACATCCTCAATGAATTTTGCTTCACTATCTAAATCTTCGATAGAAGTTGTTATTTTTTCTTGAAGCTGATTAATAAAATCTAGAAAAGCTTTTTTCATTTTATATATTCATATTGTTTCACAGAATCAATAAAAGCTTGTGCATGACTTACAGGAATATTTGGTAAAATTCCATGACCCAAATTAACGATATACTTGTCTTTTCCAAATTCATTTATCATTTGTGTTACTTGTTTTTTTATTTCTGGAATTGGAGAAAGCAATCTGGATGGATCAAAATTTCCTTGAAGAGTTATGTTTCCTCCGCTCAAGTACCGTGAATTTTGAGCAGAACATGTCCAGTCTATTCCTAATGCAGAAGCTCCAGATTTACTCATCTTGTTAAGAGCAAACCAACATCCTTTTCCAAAAACAATTACGGGACTAATCTTTTTTAATTCTGAAATAATTTGCTGTAAATAAGACCAAGAAAACTCATCATAATCTTTAGGCGAAAGAAGTCCACCCCATGAATCAAATAACTGAACTGCATTTACACCTGAAGCTATTTTTTCTTTTAAATATAAAATTGTTGTATCAGTTATTTTTTGTAAAAATTGATGAGCTAGTTCAGGATGTTCAAAACAAAAGGCTTTTGCTTTATCAAAAGTTTTTGAGCCTTGACCTTGAATGGCATAGCAAAGAAGTGTCCAGGGTGAGCCGGCAAAACCGATTAATGGAATCGTATTATTTAATTCTTTTTGAGTCATTTTAACAGCATCTAAAACATAACCTAATTTTTCATGAATATTAGGAACGACTACATTTGATAAATCTTTTTTAGATTTAATTGGGCTAGGTATCCAGGGGCCTACTCCATCTTTCATTTCAACATTTATATTCATTGCTTGTAAGACTACTAATATGTCACTAAATAAAATAGCAGCGTCTGGACCTAATTGATTTATTGGCATTAATGTAATCTCAGTAGCTAGTTCAGGAGTTTGACATCTTGTAAAAAAATCATATTTATTTTTTAATTTCATGAAGCTTGGAAGATATCTGCCAGCTTGCCTCATCATCCAAACAGGAGGTCTAGAGACAATTTCACCTTTTAATGCACGTAAGAAAAGATCATTTTTGAGCATCTATTTTAATGTGTTTTTAATTAATAAAATCAGTGAATTGATTTCAGGTTTTTTTGACACAAAATAATTAT
>Ga0308019_10001231_pt1 | contig 15790 bp, 13 predicted proteins | sample Neamet284_FD_203135 | JGI IMG/M metagenome (GOLD analysis project Ga0308019, IMG submission 203135) | Marine microbial communities from water near the shore, Antarctic Ocean - #284 | ecosystem: Environmental > Aquatic > Marine > Unclassified | place: Southern Ocean | collected 2014-10-01 | reverse complement strand
AGCCTGAAATGGCCTTTTTTGATTTGAATGATAACATGGAGCTTGCAGAAGAATTTATAAAAGATGTTTTGAAAAATGTTTTAGAAGAATGTGAAGATGATTTAATGTTTTTAAATCAACGTTTGATCGATGAGGATAAAACTAAGCCTATGAACGAAAGAAACGATCTTACTTTATTAGATAAGTTAGATTTTGTAGTTAAAAATGATTTTAAAAGAATAACATATACTGAAGCTTTTGATATATTAAAGAGTTGTAAACCAAATAAAAAGAAAAAATTTAAATTTCCTATAAACAAATGGGGCGTAGACCTTCAAAGTGAACATGAGCGTTTTTTAGTAGAAAAGCACTTTAAGAAACCCGTGATTATTTATGACTATCCTGCTAAAATAAAAGCATTTTACATGCGAATGAATGAAGATGGAAAAACAGTGAAAGCAATGGATATTCTTTTTCCAGGTATTGGAGAAATTGTTGGAGGTTCTCAAAGAGAAGAAAGACTTGATGTATTACAATCAAGAATTAAAGAATTGAACGTTGATGAAAAAGAATTAAGTTGGTATCTAGATCTTAGAAGATATGGGACAGTTAAACATAGTGGATTTGGTTTAGGTTTAGAAAGATTAATATTATTTGTCACTGGAATGACAAATATTAGAGATGTAATTCCATTCCCTAGAACTCCAAATAATGCTGAATTTTAAATTGAAATTTAGCATCATATATCTTAATAAAATATAAATGCTCAATCAACATTTACATTTAAAATTATCTCAAAAACTCTCTCCTCAACAGGTTCAGTTAATGAAGTTGATACAACTTCCATTACAAGAACTTGAACAGCGATTAGCTAGAGAAATAGAAGAAAATCCTTCTCTAGAATTAGGAAAAGAAAATGAGGAAGATGAGTTCGAAAACTCAGAGGAATATGATACTGAAAATGACAACGAAATTAATATTGAAGACTATCTAAGTGATGATGATGTGCCTGATTATAAATTGAAATCTAATAATCATAGTCAAGATGATGATGAAAAATCTATTCCATTTGCTTCTGGGATCAGTTTTAATCAATTTCTAAAAAATCAACTGCATACTTTTAGTTTTAATGAAATTGAAACTAAAATTGCTGAATTTCTTGTGGGAAGTATTGATCAATCAGGTTATTTGAGAAGAGAAATCTTGGATGTTGTAGATGACCTAGCTTTTACAATGAGTATTAACACTGATGTTAATATTGTGAAAACCATTTTAAAAACAATTCACTTACTAGATCCTCCCGGAGTTGGAGCACAAAATTTGCAAGAATGTTTAATTATACAACTAAAAAGAAAACTTTCTACAAAATCTATTTCAAATGCAATTAATATTTTAGAAAATAATTTTGACTTATTTATTAAAAAGCACTATGAAAAAATAATTACAAAATTGAATATAAATGAATCTGAATTAAAGAAATCAATAAAAGAAATTGAAAAGTTAAATCCTAAGCCCGGATCAGCTTTTTCAGAACCATCTAAAATAAACTCTTCGATTATTCCAGACTTCACTATTGAAATAATTGACGATCAGTTAGTCTTAAATTTAAACTCAAGAAATGCTCCAGATCTTTATATTTCAAATGATTACAAAAATATGCTTTCCGGATATAAAGAGACGAAGAAAGTATCAAAATCACAAAAAGATGCAGTTTTATTTATTAAACAAAAATTAGATGCTGCAAAATGGTTTATAGAAGCAATAAATCAACGGAATCAAACACTTTTAATGACTATGAATGCCATTATGGATTTTCAAAAGGAGTATTTTCTTTCAGGAGATGAAAGTCATCTTAGACCAATGATTTTAAAAAATATTGCAGAAAAAATAAATATGGATATTTCAACTATATCAAGAGTGGCCAATAGTAAATATGTAGATACTCCTTACGGAATTAAGCTTATAAAATCATTTTTTTCAGAGGGTATTACGAATGATGAGGGAAAAGAAGTTTCTACTATTGAGATCAAAAATGAATTAAAAAACATCATTGATGAAGAGAATAAATCAAAACCATTTACAGATGATGAGTTAACGAAGAAAATAAATAAAAAGGGGTATCCAATTGCTAGAAGAACAGTTGCAAAATATAGAGAAATGATAGGAGCTCCTGTTGCTAGGTTAAGAAAAAAGCTATAAATGAGCGACTCTCTTTCGATAATAATTGTTAATTATAAATCATGGGATAAATTAAAGTTATGCTTAGATAGTATTTCTAAACAAAAAGACATTAAAATATCTACCATTGTGGTTGATAACAACTCGAATGATCATCAAATAATTAATTTTAAAAATAAATTTGTTTCGGTAAAATGGATAGAAAATTCTGAAAATTTAGGATTTGCTAAAGCTTGTAACATTGGCGCTAGTTATTGTAATTCTACATGGTATTTATTTCTAAATCCTGACACCATTCTTAAAGAAGATTCTTTATCTACTTTAATTAGCTATTGTAATACAAATACTGAACATAAATTAATAGGGATTAAACAACTTAATGAAAAGTTAGTTCAAACAAATTCGTTTGGAATTTTTTTAAATTTTTGGAGTATTTCAGGTTTATTTAGACCAATTATTAGATTTTTAAAAAGTATGTCATATTCTAGAATCAATTCACAATTAATATCTCATCCAGATTGGATTTCTGGATCATTTATATTAACTAGAAAACAAGATTTTGAATTAATTAACGGCTGGGACGAAAGTTACTGGATGTATTATGAGGATATGGATTTATGTAAAAGAGCTAAGGAAAATAACTTACAAGTTTCCTTATTTAACAATTGGGATTGTACTCATTTTCATGGTATTTCATCAAGAAAAAATAATATTATAAAGGTTATTACAAAATCTGAAGTGATTATTTCTTCACACATTTACATTGAAAAACATTCCAATAATAAAATAGCTTTTATAACTCATCTTTTATTAATACTAATTCAATTAGTTGAACTATTATTAAGTTTTCCTTTTTCTTCAATCAAAAGAAAGATTCTATTAAATAGTCTTAAATACTGGCGAAAAGGAATTATTAAATCAGATTGGCGTTCTCAAAGAGAAATTTCTAGTCATTGAGCTTTGTGTAATAAAGATCTAGTCTCATTCTTTTATCGTAATACTCAGCACTAGGACTAGGACCTATTAATACAGTGCCTAAAGGATTAATTGCAGAAGAACTAGGAGTAAAAGTCATAGCCTCTTTATTCTTGACTTCAATATTCATTGAATTACTAATATCTGAAGAAACTACTAAACCTAATTTTACATTTGTAGAATCTTTTCGAATGACATTTTTGATGTGTTCACTTATTCTAATTTTATACATCATTCCATTTTTATCTTCATCTAACTCAATGTAACCACCATGAACAATTTTATTTTGATATTGTTTTGCTCCAGCAGAATTATCTATAAAATAATCTATTAAAGGAGCCTTATTTACAATATCATACAAGTATAGTCTAGATGGCTCAACTATTCCGCCACTAGAAGATAGCATGTCTTTATTAATATATATAGAAAGGTTGGCTTCATTAACTAACCATTCTTTACTTCGAATTTCCTCTAAAATATCATTACCATCATTATCTTTAAACAACTCGATTTCTGCCATAATTCCTTCACCACCTTTTAAATAAATTGTTTCGGGGTTATTAATTGTATCATTAATAGCGTTAGTAACAGCTAACGGGTAGGAATCATGCTTAAACGAATTCAATTTAATGCCATTTAAATTTAACTTATAATTGCCTTCAATCGGTTCAATAACATCATCACTTGTATCGTCATCAGTATCATTTTTATTATACTTTTGATATTCGTAGACTATTCTAATTTCTGCTTCTGAAAAATTTAATATCATTAACAATGGATCTGAAAAATCATAAGCATCTATAATAATTCCTTTTAAAAATAATTTAAAGTTTTCCGCATTAGCAAAATCACTTAACCCTTCATTATTTAATATTTTTGACTGAAAAAAGCTGTTATCTAGAGCTACTCTAATTCTTGGAGTTAGCCTTTCTTTTACTGTTTCTGATTCATCGTCTTCTTCTGTCTCAGGATCGTCTTCATTGTAAAAAACTAGTTCATTAGAATTAATCTCAATCTCTTCATCAAAAAGAACAGTTCCTGAAAAATTATCAGGTATTATATTATTTGAATAATATTTCTGATAAGATTCAAAATTATCTTCAGGGTCAAACGGTCTTAAAAAATATTCAAGTTCACTAACTTTAAGCTTAAACTTTGCATTAGAATTCCCAATTAAAGAATCTAATTCATAAATAGTTGCTCCTCCATTAGGGTTTATACTTTCTGTGTCTTCTCCATCCAAAATGCCATCTCCATCTGTATCAGGGTCTAAAGGGTTTTGACCTGCATTAGACTCATCAGCGTCAGAAACTCCATCTCCATCACTATCACTGTAAGGATCTTCACTATCAACATCATATAAATTAATCACACCATCATTATCATCGTCATCTACATTTGTGAAAAAAGGAATATCTAAAAAAACATTTTTAATGGTCTCCTCTTCTGCTATAGCCGCAATATTATCTTCTAAACCATTTTCTTCATCTGTCTGTTTAAAAATTCCAAAAACAGGATTAACGGATTCAAGCCCCAATTGACTTAAAAAACTAACGCTAGTCTTCCCGTATATGTTATCCTCATAGGTTCCCAATTGAAAAGTGGTAATCGCATTAGAGATATAAGGTGGAATTTTATTCATTTTAGCAAATACAGGTATCTCTTCTATACTTGTATTAAACGGCTTATTGTCAATTAAATCAACCCCCACAGAATTGTAGTCCTTGTTACAACCTGTTAGAATAAATGTTAGAATAAATAAAAACTTAATAAATTTCATTTTATTTAATTCAATATTTTAGTGTTATAAAATTCCAAATACTCTTTTTGAAAGCCTTCTTTGAATCCGCACTTTAAGACTGGTTTGTTATGTTTATTTGCAAGTTCAATAATTGACTCATTAACATTATCAGATGCTATAATCACACCGTCAGAATTTAATACAGATAATTTAAATAAATTTTCATAAGTTGGATCTTCTAACATGCTTAGAGTTTCACTTTCAACTTCATCAAATTTAATTTTGCTAACTATTTTAGAATTCAAATTTCCTTTGATTTCATTTCCGTATAATGAGGTTACAACTTTTGAATTTGCGAATAAAGGTTCATCTTTATAATACTCTTTTATATAAAGAGGCATTAAAGCTGCTATCCAGCCATGAACATGAATTATGTCCGGTGACCAATTTAATTTTTTAATTGTTTCAACAACACCTTTTGCAAAGAAAATAGCTCTCTCATCGTTGTCTTTGTATAGTTTTTTCTTAGCATCAGCGTGTAAAAGTCTATTTTTAAAGTATTCATCATTATCTATAAAATAAACTTGCATTCGTTCTTTTGGAATTGACGCTACTTTAATAATCAAAGGCATATCCAAATCGTCTATAATTAAATTCATTCCTGAAAGACGTATGACCTCATGTAATTGATGGCGTCTTTCGTTAATTAAACCATATTTAGGAATAAATATTCGGGTTTGGCCGCCATTTTCATTAACCATTTTAGGCAAACTATATGATAAAGTTGAAATATCATTATTTGGAAGATATGGAATAACTTCAGAAGAAACGTACAGCACTTTTTTTCCAGTCATAAAATCCTTTCTTTAAAATCAATTATTAGAGAATGCAAAATTACAAAAATTATGTTAGATTTATTCCATAATATCGCATTTAGAATGTGTTAAAGTTATATTAAATGATCGTTTGCCGAACAAAGCATGAAGTTAATAGTCTGATAAGTAACTCCGTTAAACTTAATCAAACCCTTGGATTAGTACCAACAATGGGCGCACTTCACCAAGGACACCTGTCTTTAATTTCTGAGGCTCTTTTGAATAACGACATTGTTTGGGTTACAATTTTCGTTAATCCAACTCAATTTAACAACAAAGAGGATCTAAATAATTATCCAAAAAATTTGAGAAATGACCTTGATCTTATTAAAAAAATTTCTAATAAAATTAATGTGTTTTGTCCTAGTGTTTCAGAAATATATAATGGGGAACCTTTGTTAAAAAAATATGATTTTGATCAACTTGATTTAGAATTAGAAGGAAGGTTTAGAGCAAATCATTTTAATGGAGTAGCTACCATTGTATCCAAATTATTTAAATTATTCAAACCTTTAAACGCCTATTTTGGAGAAAAAGATTTTCAACAAACACAAATAATTAATAGGTTAATCAATTTAGAAAAAAATAATGTCAATATGATTATTTGTTCAACTGTAAGAGAGAAAAACGGATTAGCTTTAAGTTCGAGAAATAAATTACTATCTAGTAAAAACAAAAAAAAATCTTCAATTATTTATGAAAATCTTGTTTTTTTAAAAAAAGCCTTCAATAAAAAAAATAATAAATTAAACATCGAAAAAATTAAGTCTAAAATTAATTTATTTGATGATTTTGAAGTTGAATACTTAGAAATAGTAAATAATAAAACCCTTCAAATTGAATTAGAATTTAATCAAAATGAAAGTTATAGAGCTTTTATATGTGTCAATGTAAATGGTGTAAGATTAATTGACAACGTCTTATTGAATTAATTATATTTACCGAATGCAAATTGAAGTTTTAAAATCAAAGATTCATAGAGTTGCTGTCACAGAGAGTGATCTAAACTATATTGGAAGTATTACAATAGATGAAAATTTAATAGAAGCTGCTAACATGGTTGTTGGAGAAAAGGTTCAGGTTGTTAACATAAATAATGGTGAAAGGTTAGAGACCTATATCATAAAAGGAAAGAAAAATAGCGGAGAAATAACATTAAATGGTCCTGCCGCCAGAAAAGTTCAAAAAGGAGATAAAATTATTATAATTAGTTATGCAAGAATGAGTGTTGAGGAAGCTAAAACTTACAACCCTACGCTAATTTTTCCTGATGAAAACAATTTCATTAAACAATAATGAAAAAAATTACAATAGGGTTTTTAAAAAAAATATTACCCTTATTGCTTGGTTTCTTTTTAATTTATTACTCTTATTCCAATACATCTATTGAAGAGAAGCAAGAAATATACAGCTCTTTAAAATATGCTGACTACCGTTATATTGCCCTTTCTATTTTTTTAGCTGTTTTAAGCCATCTTTCAAGATCATTTAGATGGCAATATCTTTTAAATCCAATGGGTTACAATATTAGTTTTTCAAACTCTGTTATGGCTGTTTTAGTGAGTTATCTTTCTAATTTAAGTATACCAAGATCAGGTGAGTTACTAAGAGCAAGCACCATTACTTTGTATGAAAAAATTCCCTTTGAAAAAGGTTTTGGAACAATAATAACAGAAAGAATTATTGATGTTATAATTTTATTAATATGTATAATTATTGGACTTTTAACTTTTCCTTTTATAGAAAAACCCCATTTATCTTTTAATAAAATCTCTATTATATCATTTATTGTTATTTGTTTATTAATCTATTTTATTTTTCATTTTTTTTTAAGAAATACTACTTTAGGATTAAAAATTAAAAATTTTATTTCAGGACTTAAAAATGGTGTTCTTTCAGTTTTTAAGATGCCAAAAAAAGAAAAATTCATAATGCATACTTTATTTATTTGGACCATGTATTTTTTAATGTTTTACGTTGTTAAGTTTAGTATTCCAGAAACTGTTTCTTTAGAATTTGGGGCAATTTTTTCTGCATTTGTTGCCGGAGCAATTGCTATGTCCTTAACTAACGGCGGAATTGGCATTTACCCATTAGCGGTTGCAGGTGTAATTAGTCAATATAATATTCCTTATGAAAGTGCTTTAGCCTTTGGCTGGATTGTATGGACTTCTCAAACTATAATGATATTGATTTTTGGGTCTTTATCCTTTATTTTTTTACCTATCTTAAATAAAATTAAATAATATCTATTTTATATATAAATGTCTAAAACAGCTTTTTATTGTCAAAACTGTGGGAATCATTTTCCAAAATGGCTTGGTCAATGTAGTGCGTGTAAAGAATGGAATACATTAGTTGAAGAAGTGGTTTACAACCCAAAAAAAGCTCCTATAGGATTGTCAAAAAATGAAGCTTCATCAAAACCTGAAAAAATAAATGAAATAGACAACTCAAATAACCCTAGAATTCGCATAAAAGATGAAGAACTGAATAGAGTTTTGGGTGGAGGTATCGTTCCTGGTTCTCTAATTTTAATTGGAGGTGAACCTGGAATCGGAAAATCTACTTTACTTCTTCAAATCTCTCTTTCATTAAAAAATAAAGTTTTATATGTTTCTGGAGAAGAAAGTCAACAACAGATTAAAAGAAGAGCTGACAGAATGCAAGACAGCTCTGATTCATGCTATATTTTAAATGAAACTAATGTTGAGGCTATTATTAAACACATAAATTCTGTTCAACCAGAACTAGTGATAATTGATTCTATTCAAACTTTACAGACAGATGCGATAGATTCTAGCCCCGGGAGTGTTTCTCAAATTAAAGAATCTGCTTCACATTTTTTGAAATATGCTAAAAAAACCAATTTACCAATACTTCTTGTAGGACATATTACAAAAGACGGTGGAATAGCTGGTCCTAAGATTCTTGAGCATATGGTAGATGTAGTTCTTCACTTTGAAGGAGATAGAAATCATATATATAGGATTCTGCGATCCAAAAAAAATAGGTTTGGATCAACAGCTGAAATAGGAATTTATGAAATGCTAAATAATGGTCTAAGGCAAGTCAAAAACCCAAGTGAGTTGCTTTTATCAAACAGTAAAGAACCTTTAAGCGGCAATGCTATTGCTTCTACAATTGAGGGAATTAGACCAATAATGATTGAAGTTCAAGAATTAGTTAGTTCAGCTGTTTATGGGACTCCTCAAAGAAGTACAACGGGGTTTAACTCTAAAAGGCTTAACATGTTATTGGCCGTGCTTGAAAAAAAAGCTGGTTTTAAACTTGGAACAAAAGATGTTTTTTTAAATATTACTGGTGGAATTAAAATTGAAGACCCAGCTATTGATCTAGCAGTAGTGTCAGCTATATTGTCTAGTAACTTAAATTTATCTCTTAAAAAAGGTATTTGCTTTGCTGCAGAAATAGGTTTGTCTGGAGAACTAAGGGCTGTTTCTAAAATAGATCAAAGAATTAATGAGGCAGAACGACTAGGGTTTAAAACTTTAGTTATTGCAGAGGCTACAAAAGTTTCAATTATTCCAAAAAATATTAAAATACTAAAATATCCCAGAATCGAAGATTTACTAAAGAATTTGTTTAAGGAGCAGGATTAGGTATTAAAGATTGAACATTTTCAATTTCTTTGAACACTTCTTCACTTAAATCTATATTTATACTTTCAATATTTTCTTTTAACTGATTTAGTTTAGATGCTCCAATAATATTGCTTGTAACAAAGGGTTTACTGTTAACAAATGCCAAAGACATGTGAGTAAGAGACATTCCATGTTTATTTGCAATTTCCATATACATTCCTGTTGCTTTCTGTGATTGCTTCCCTGCAAATCTACTCAAATTAGGAAAAAGTTTGAGCCTACTGTTTTCAGGCATTTTCCCATCTAAATATTTTCCACTTAAAACTCCAAATCCTAAAGGGGAATAGGCAAGTAAACCTGTGTTTTCTCTAATACATATCTCTGCATTTCCCACCTCAAAAAGTCTGTTTAATAAAGAATATGGATTTTGAATGGTTATCATTTGAGGTAAGTTTTTTTTAGAAAATTCTAAAAACTTCATAAATCCCCAAGGATTTTCATTCGAAAGTCCTACTTGTCTAATTTTTCCCAAATCAATTAATTTTTTTAACGATTCCAGGACTTTTTCACAATTATCCTCCCATTTATCAGCTTCAATATATTTGAAACCTCTTTGTCCAAATGTATTAGTCAATCTTTCTGGCCAATGAAGTTGGTATAAATCAATATAATCTGTTTTAAGTCTTTTTAGACTTCCATCAACCGCCTCGAATAATGACTCTTCGCTAAACCCTGTTGTTCTTATGTGTTTGGTGTAATCTCCAGGGCCTGCAATTTTAGTTGCTAGAATAATTTTATTTCTGTTTGATTCTTTTTTCATCCAATTACCGATTATCTTTTCAGTATCAGCATATCTTTCTGGTGTGGCAGGGACTGGATAAAGCTCAGCTGTATCAAAAAAATTGACCCCATTTTCTAAAGCATAATTCATCTGTTCTTCTGATTCATCAATTGTGTTTTGATTTCCAAAAGTCATCGTTCCAAGACAAATTTTACTAACTTTTATATCAGTACTTGGCAAATAAGTATATTTCATTAATTAAAGTTTTAATTCTAAAGCAATAGGACAATGATCCGAATGAAAAATTTGATTTAAAATGTAGGATGATGAAATTTTTGACTTTAAGGCGTCACTGACCATATTATAATCTATTCTCCATCCTTTATTATTAGCTCTAGAGTTCGCTCGGTAACTCCACCAGCTATAGCAATGTGGTTCAGAATTCAAGTATCTAAAAGAGTCTATAAAGCCTAAATTAATAAAATTAGCTATCCAAAGTCTTTCTTCAGGTAAAAACCCAGATACTTTGACGTTTCTAATGGGGTCATGGATATCTATAGCTTCACAACAAATATTATAATCTCCACAGATAATTAAATTTGGAATTGTTTTTTTTAATTCCATAATATAATTATGAAATTCTTCCATATATTTAAATTTGTATCCTAACCTTTTGATGTTAGTTCCAGATGGTAAATACAAACTCATTACAGAAAATTCTTCGAAATCAACTCTTAAGTTTCTTCCCTCAAAATCCATATGATCAATCCCTGTTCCATATTGAATATTCTTAGGTTCAGATTTTGATAAAATAGCAACTCCACTATATCCTTTTTTATTTGCAGAAAACCAATAATTATATTTATACCCAATTTCAGAAAACACTTCTAAGTCTAGCTGATCTTCATTTGCTTTGATTTCTTGAAGACATATTACATCTGGGCTGTATTCTTCTAACCAGATTAAAAATCCTTTCTTAATAGCAGCTCTTATACCATTAACATTGTAAGAGAAAATTTTCATATTATGCTTTTAGCCAAGTCTGAATATTTAAAGCTGACTTTATTTTAGAAGTCACTTCGTCTAGAGTTAATCTTTCTTGAGTCATAGAGTCTCTATCCCTTATTGTTACTGTTCCGTCCTCAATTGATTGGTGATCTATTGTTATACAAAAAGGTGTTCCTAAAGCATCTTGCCTTCTATACCTTCTTCCTATTGCATCTTTTTCGTCATAAATTACCTCATAATCCCATTTTAATTTTTCAAATATTTTTTTAGCAAGCTCCGGTAAACCATCTTTTTTAATTAAAGGAAGAATAGCAATTTTTATGGGAGCTAATATTGATGGTAATTTAAGAACAGTTCTTATCGATCCATCAGCTAAAACTTCATCTTCAAGTGAATTTGAAAAAACAGCTAAAAACATTCTGTCTAAACCAATAGAGGTTTCTAAAACATAAGGGGTGTATCTTTCATTAGTTTGATTATCAAAATATTTAATTTTTTTTGAAGAAAATTTTTCATGATTAGTTAGATCAAAATCAGTTCTAGAGTGAATCCCCTCTAATTCCTTGAATCCAAATGGAAATTTAAATTCAATATCGCAAGCAGCATCAGCATAATGTGCTAATTTTTCATGATCATGAAACCTATAGTTTTCAGGTTTTATTCCCAATGACAAATGCCACTTTAATCTAGTTTCTTTCCATTTACTATACCATTCCATTTGAGTTCCTGGTTTTATAAAAAATTGCATTTCCATCTGTTCAAATTCTCTCATTCTAAAAATAAATTGCCTGGCTACAATTTCGTTCCTAAAAGCTTTACCAATTTGGGCTATTCCAAAAGGAATTTTTAACCTACTAGTTTTTTGAACATTTAAAAAATTTACAAAAATACCTTGAGCAGTTTCTGGTCTTAAGTATAAATCCATTGCATTTTCTGATGAAGCCCCTAGTTTTGTGCCAAACATTAAATTAAATTGTTTGATGTCAGTCCAATTTTTTGAACCAGAAACTGGACAAACAATCTCTAGGTCTTCAATCATTTTTTTCAAACCAACTAAATCATCTTTTTCAAGTGCCTTTTTAAAATCATTATGAATAGATTTTATTTTATCAAAGTACTGTAAAACTCTAGTGTTTGTACTAACAAATTCTTCTTTATCAAAATTTTCTCCAAATCTTTTTTGAGCTTTTGCAACTTCTTTGTCAATTTTTTTTTCAATTTTTGATATATGATCTTCTATTAAAACATCAGCTCTATAACGTTTTTTAGAATCTTTGTTATCAATTAATGGATCGTTAAATGCGTCTACGTGCCCTGAGGCTTTCCATATTGAAGGGTGCATAAGGATAGCGGAATCAATGTTGACTATATTGTCATTGAGCTGAACCATTGCCTTTAGCCAGTAATCTTTAATATTATTTTTAAGTACAGCACCATTTTGACCATAATCATACACCGCACTAAGTCCATCGTAAATCTCGCTAGATGGGAAAACAAACCCATATTCTTTAGCGTGTGATATTACTTTTTTAAATTTTTCTTCTGATGACATAAAAGCAAAAATAGTAGATATATTTTAAAAAATTCTATTTATATTATTTAAATGGAAATAGGAGAAAATAATTGTTAATTTGCTAGTGATTTGTAATTTATATATGAAAAAAACAAATTTTCTTTTAATATGTTTAATCTCTGTTCTGATGACTCAGTGTGCAAAAAGAGGAATTCCTGATGGAGGACCTAAAGATGAAATCCCTCCTTTTCTTTTAAAAGCTGAGCCAAAACAAAATTCTGTTAATTTTAACGAAAAACGTATTAGACTTTATTTTAACGAATACATTAAGTTAAAAGATTTCAGGAAACAACTTGTAGTTTCTCCACCAATTGATAAATCCCTCTATTCAATAAGTCCTCAATCTGGTGCTTCAAAATATATTCAAATAAACATTAATGATTCGTTACCCAAAAACACTACTTATGTTTTCAACTTTGGTCAAAGTATAGTAGATAATAATGAAGGAAATCCTCTTCCATTTTTTAAATATGTTTTTTCAACTGGCGAATATATAGATTCTCTAAAAATTTCTGGAAATATAAAAAGTGCTATTAAAAGAAATCCTGATGATTTTATTTCTACATTTTTATACCCTTTTGATGAAAATTTCAATGATTCTTTAATTTTTAATTCCATTCCTAGTTATGTAGGCAGCACCTTAGACAGCACTAATTACGAAATGACTAATCTAAAAAAAGGCAAATATTTATTAGTTGCTGTAAAAGATATAAATAACAATTATAAGTTTGATCCAGCTTTCGAGCAAATAGGATTTGTTTCTGATTTAGTTGATATTCCAGTAAATGATAGCCTAAATATTGAGGTTTTTAAAGAAAACTTACCTTTTAAAAGTTTTAAACCCTTTTTAGAGAGTAAGAATAGAGTTGGCTTTGGTTTTAGCGGAATATATTCTAATGTCACAATAGAACTATTAAATAATTTCGACAAAGAAATTAAATCAGTTTTAACAAGAAATAAAGAAACAGATACTTTAAGTTTTTGGTTTAATGATATTAAATACGATTCATTAAGGTTCGTTTTACAAAACAATGAGAAAAAAAATTATTATACTGTTAAATTTAAGGAAGTCGAAAAAGATTCTTTAATCATTACTCCATCCACTAAATCTAATTTGGAATTAAATGAAACATTCAAATTATTTAGTAATATTCCTTTGAACAGTATAAATGCTGAATATATTAAATTAATAAACAAAGATTCTGTTCCAATTCCTTTTAAAGCAGTAATTGATAAGAACAATTTTGACATAACTTTTGATTTTGAATTACTTCCTAATGATAAGTATAACTTGTCTATTTTCCCTAATGCCATTAAAGACTTTTTTAAATCTTCTACGGACACCTTAAATTATAATTTTTCAACAAAAAGTAGATCTGACTATGGGACAATTAAAGCAAGGATTGGAAATGTTGCTAATTTCCCGATTATAGTACAGCTAACTAATGAAAAAGAAGAGATTGTTCAAGAAAATATTTTAGCATCTTACAACGATGCTTGTATTTTTGAAAACATAATTCCATCAAAATACTTTATTAGAATCATTGAAGATGCAAACGGAAATAAGAAGTGGGATACTGGAAATTTTTTAAAAAGGATTAAACCTGAGAAAACATTTCATTATGAAGATGAGCTTATTGTAAGAGCAAATTGGATTTTGGAAGAAAAAATTGTTATAAAATGAAAAAAATTTCTATTATAATCGCAATTACAATTATATTATTTATTATTAATATTTTTTGGAGCACCGGCTATTTTAGGATAATTGAAAATAAATTTGAAGGTGAAATATTCAAAAAAATAAATATTGTTGGAGCAGAAGACATTACAATTAATCATATTGATAGTTTTGCTATCATATCATCTACAAATAGAAAATCTTTCCCTCCAAAAATACAAGAAACTGGAGGGTTATATTATATTAATCTTAAAGAAATTGATTCAGAACCTATACTTCTAACAAAAGGTTTTAAAAAACCATTTGCTCCTCACGGCATTTCTATTTTTAAAAAAGACAGTATTACTATTATAGCTGCCGTAAATCATACTATGGAGAATGAATATATTGAGATTTTCAAATTAATTGGAATGAAACTTAATCATGTAAAGACACTTGACAATCCAATGATTTTAAGTCCAAACGATGTTGTTTTAATTAATGAAAATAGTTTGTATTTCACAAACGATCACAAATATAAAGATGGAATATTACGTTTAGCTGAAGATTATTTAGGGCTACCTATTTCAAATGTTGTTTATTTTGACGGATTGAAATTCAAAGAAGTTGCAAGCGGAATACCATTTGCTAATGGAATTAATTATGATTTTAATAAAGAGTTAATATTTGTTGCTTCTCCTAGAAAATTTTATATAAAAGTATTTAAAAAAAATAATGATAATTCTTTATCCTTTATTGAAGATATTTATTGTGGAACTGGTGTAGATAATATTGAATTTGATATAGATAACAAGCTTTGGATAGGAGCGCATCCAAATCTTCTACATTTTGATTCTTATTCTAAAGGCAACAATGAGTTTGCACCCTCTGAAATTATATCAATAAAATACATTGAAAAGAACAATTATATTAAAGAAAACATTTATTTAGAAAAAGGTCAAACTATGTCTGGTTCAACTGTAGCTGCACCTTTTGGAGATTTTATTCTAATGGGAAATGTAATGGATGATCATTTTCTTATTTTAAGAAAATAATTTAAGATCTAAGATGAAATTTTAGCTTTAATAAATTCTCTGTTTAATCTGGCTATATTTTCAAGTGAAATTCCTTTAGGACATTCTACCTCACAAGCTCCTGTATTGGTACAGTTCCCAAACCCTTCATCGTCCATTTGCTTAACCATATTTAAAACTCTATCTGTAGCTTCAATTTCGCCTTGTGGAAGCAGAGCGTATTGGGATACTTTTGCTGAAACGAATAGCATAGCGCTTGAGTTTTTACATGTTGCAACGCAAGCGCCGCAACCAATACATGTTGCTGCATCAAAAGCATTATCAGCTTTTTGTTTTTCTATTGGAATCGAATTTGCATCTTGAGTATTTCCAGATGTATTAACA
>Ga0308019_10001227_pt1 | contig 15843 bp, 13 predicted proteins | sample Neamet284_FD_203135 | JGI IMG/M metagenome (GOLD analysis project Ga0308019, IMG submission 203135) | Marine microbial communities from water near the shore, Antarctic Ocean - #284 | ecosystem: Environmental > Aquatic > Marine > Unclassified | place: Southern Ocean | collected 2014-10-01 | reverse complement strand
CCTTCATCAAGTTTAGAGAATGTGACTAATTGGGCTAATGAAAGCACTTCTTCATTCGAGTTGACACTTACTTCTAGTGCTACTATTGCTGGAACTAACAAGGAACTAATTCTCAAAGGAGCAGATGTTATTTCCGATGAAGACAATGCACTTCATCGACTAAATCTACTGGAGGGTAAACTCCCTAAATCAGAACAAACCCCTCGCGAAATAATTCTGGACGAGGGCTCTGCTGAACTCGAAGGCTATTCAGTTGGTGATACAATGACTATCGATTATCAGGGCACTAAATACGAATTAAAAATTACTGGTATTGCTAGAGAAATTTCAAGGTCGGTATATTTCCATCGCGCAGATCTAGTATCTATCGTTGGTGAAGAAGCAAATGGGGCATTGCTAGTGTTATTACCTGGTGGGGATCTCGAGGATATCCGGCCATCAACATCTTCGATTGTTGAAAAAACAATAATGGTGAAATCGTTCAAAGACAGCATGAGGCAACAAACAGAAGTTATGCAATCAGTTTATGCAATTGGTGGATTGTTAGCAATAGCAATTTTGTTCAATACTTTGTTGATTAATCTTTCAGAAAGAGACTCGGAATTAGCAACTCTAAGAGTATTAGGCGCAAGTCGTTCTCGCTTGGCGGTTATTCTGACTGTAGAGCACACATTTATCGGGCTACTCGGTGGGATTGCAGGTGCCTTGGCAAGTATTGGATATTATTCTGCAATGGCTCGTTTATCATCTACTTGGGTATTCCATTTCCCAGTAATTATTGACTACTATGTAATCTTCAAAATCATTGGGTTTGTTTTGATTGCTGCTCTACTAACAACTCCAGTTGGTATATGGCGTATTGGGCGCATGGATTTGTTGGAAGTAGTTGCTCGTCACGAAAGGTAGCCTTACACGATATAGGCGATGGTAATAAGTCCCAGTTTAACTTAGCCCGGCACATGGAACTCGTATCTTGGCTAATGCTAGGCCTGCTGGGTGGAGCCTTCCTCTTCGGGATTTGGTTCATGTTATTCCGTAAAGATGACCGCAGTGTCCAAGACATGGCTATCCACCGCCAAGATTTATCTCGCCGTGGCACTCCCGATTTCTCAAAAGCTCACAATGAATTTGAGCGTAAACTTGCAGAGGTCGAAAGGCACCTCGCGTCGAAGCGTAGAGATGAAAGAGCGGTATTGCTTGCCGAAGAAGATGCGAGAAGAAACCTGGCTGATGGTGCTGCTAAAAAGTTGATCGAAGATGAAGAGGCAAAGTTGGCAGAAATTGAAGCCGAAGAAGCTCGCGATAAAGCCGAATCTGATGCCGAAGCAGCTCGCAAGAAAGCCGAATCTGATGCTGAATTAGAAGAGGCAAGAAGGCTTGCTGAAGAGCGTGAGGCCGAGCGTCTAGCCGAAGAGAAAAGGTTGGCAGATGAGAGGGAATCCGAAAGGCAGCAGGAACTTGCTGTGGCGGAAGAAGAGCGGGTTTTGGAAATAGAAGCATTGCAAGAATCTGATGAAATGGAATCTAAAATGGCTTCAGAGCAGGCCGATATAGAGCTAGAAGAGCGTCTTGAGAGAGAGGGTGCTAAGACTTCTGAAGTACAAGTTTCCTTGATGTGGGACAATTACAATGACTTGGATTTACATGTATTATGTCCATCTGGAGAACGAATACATGGTGGTAACAAGATATCAGCATGTGGTGGTGAACTTGATGTTGATGCCAATGTTAGGCCGGAAACTAAGAAACCAGTTGAAAATATTGTTTGGCCAGATTTCCAAGCACCTCCAGGTCTCTACAAAGTTTACATTCATCATTACAAGAAGCATAACAAGCGCCGCTCTAAAGATCCGACAAAGTTCCGTATTGTATGTAATGCCGGTGGCGTAGTAACTCACTATGAAGGTGCATTATCGACAGGTGACCCGATTATGCTAGTGTGTGAGTTTGAACTTGAAGCTCCTGAAAATCGTGACAACAGAGATGACGCTGAAAAAGAAACAGCAATTATGGAAGTTGAAACAGAGAAAATAGCTGAAGAAGAGAGAATCGCTATCGCACTCGAGGAGACTCGTCAACAGGAACTTGCTGAGGCAGAAGACCAGAGATTAGCAGAGATTGTTGCTAATGAAGCCGATGAAATTGAATCCATTAAAGCGACTAAGCAAGCAATGGATGATCTTAAGGAAAGGCTCGAGAGAGAAGGTGCAAAATCCTCAGATGTACAAATTTCACTAATCTGGAATAACTACAACGACCTTGATTTGCATGTAGTTTGCCCATCTGGTGAAAGAATACATGGTGGCAATAGAGAGTCTGCATGTGGTGGAGAATTGGATGTCGATGCCAACGTAAGGCCTGAATCCAAGAAGCCTGTAGAAAATGTCGTTTGGCCAGAAGGGAAAGCCCCAGGTGGCACTTACAAGGCATATGTTCATCATTACAAGAAACATAACAAGCGCCGTTCAAAAGACCCTACCTCTTTCAAAATCATTTGTAATGCCGGTGGCGAAATAAAAGAATATGAGGGTATGTTATCTGCTGGTGAACCAATTATGCTGATCAGTGAATTTACTATTGAAGACCCAGAGGCGAGAGCAGCACAATCATTAGTTGCTAAAGAAAAGTTAGCAGCCCTTGCAAGTGGCGAGTGGGATGGTACAGATGCTCCTGAAGATGATTGAGCAGTGAAAAGTTATCTTCACTAGAATAATTGCTTGCAGCTAGTTCAAGACAGAATACGGTCTAAACAACCGTTCTGAATTGCTTTCTTTATTGAGCGTGCAATTCTTCGACCAGTTGACATAAACGGTTCATTGATGTCGCTATAGGGCGATCCTCCAATGAATGGATTAGAACCTGCAACAATGCGTGCACTAATTTCGAAGACTCTGAATTCTAATTTGTCTGTAACGATTGTTTCTAGGCAGAACGCCCCAATCATGCCTCTTGCATCTTCTTCCAACTCGAATGATTCTGCAACTGTACCTTCTGCCATTTCAAAGGCTCTCGGCAGAAGACTTTCACGAATTACAACTGGCTGATTGCCAGTTACTACAAATGATGGCTCTAGGTTCATTTCACGTAAATCGCGTAGACTTCCTAATTTGTAAAACTCATCAACATTGGATTCATCTCTTCGATCCATGCTCATCAATTCTAGGCGGCCTAGGTTTTTACCAGCATTACTGCCTTTTCCTTGCACTTGAAACCCGTCATCAGCGGTTGGGTCGAAGAAGAAGTGTAGGTAGTATCTACAGCCGAGAACATATTCTTGGATAGTAAACTCTTCATCAAGATTGACATTTCTCTTGAAGTCCCGGTAATCTCTTGCAATGAAATATCCTTCTCCACCTTTTGCACCTGCATATTTTACAATTACAGGTCCATCAATCTCATGGGGGTCATCAATTACTTTTGGAATTGAGCAACCACCAGCTTCTAGCCACTGTCTTTGGAGTTCTCTACTACTTTCCCACTGCAGTATCCCTCGGTTTCCGAAGGTCGGGACTTCTAATTTTTTGAAATTCACACTTCCAAGATATTCTACTAGTGAACCATGTGGAATAATAATTACATTGTGCTCTCTGAACCATTCAGCATGGTCTAGCATCTCCATGTAGTTGTCAAGCATCAACCAGTCATCAGGCTCAGCGCCAGGGAATGCCGAGTAGAATCTGCGACGGTTCTCTCCAACTGCAATACCCAGTGTTCTGAAACCTTCTTGACGTGCCCCATGGAGTATTTGTAGGGCCGAGTGGGAAGCGACTACACCGATTGTAATCTGCTCTGGGTCATATGATTCAAGCCAATTTTGCAACTGTCCTATGTCTACGCCCATGTCGACGGCTTCAGTGTCCCATTAATGACAATTACGCAAATAGACCACCAAATCAAATGTTTGAGGCTGGAATTAATGCCATCCGATGGCATGTTTTTCCTCCGTCAAGGTTTCAAGCCCTCCCCCCTCTGGGTTGAATATGAGCAGTGATACCCCCGGCAGCCGTATGACCTATGGCAACTATCTTCAACTGGATGAATTACTATCCCTACAATCAGGACCTGAAGGCGATAATACCTCACTTTCTAATCATGAAATGCATTTCATAGTGGTTCACCAAGCGTTTGAGTTATGGTTCAAGCAGATAAATAGAGAACTCGAAGAGGCTCTAAATTTAATGAATGTTCCCGAAGTCGATGAAAAACAAATACCGGTCATTGTTAGCCATTTAGAAAGGTGTTCCGAGATATTCCGTTTGCTAGCAGCGCAATGGAAAGTAATGCAAACCTTAGCACCTCAAGATTTCCTAGCATTCCGAGACAAATTAGGAACTTCTTCTGGATTCGAAAGTTGGCAAATGCGTACCTTAGAGATGCTATTGGGATTGAAGTCCGAACAGAGAATAGGCGGTATGGATCCAATGGAACACAATCGAAAGTTACACTCGGAAGGAAAATTGAGTGATTCGGTAATGGCGAATATGACCCGTATTGACAATCTCCCGTCCTTGAATGAAGTATTATTGCGTTGGTTGGCTAGAACGCCAGTGAATGGAGTATCTGGTGATAATGATGTACTACAAGATTTTGTAGAAGGACACCTTACCGCAATGGCTGAGCACGGTGAGTCAGTAATAACTCACATGGTAAAAATCGGGCATGGTACCGAAGAGGCTGTGCGCCCAAGAATCGAATCTGGAATTGCAGGAGCTAGAGACTTCTTGCTTCCTGATGGAAAGGTCGAGCCTGCGCGTGCAGGATTACTTTTCATTGAATCATACAGGGAGTTACCGCTACTTTCTTGGCCAAGGAGGCTAATTGATACAATGGTGGATTTAGAACAAGCAATGTTGTTGTTCCGTTCTCATCATGCGAGAATGGTTGAGAGAATGATTGGTCGAAGAATGGGTACCGGTGGCTCCAGTGGTGTCGATTATCTTGATATGACTCTAAAATATCGAATATTCACAGATCTATGGGCAGTTAGAACAATGTTGGTAAAGAGCGATGCCCTAACAGTTCCAATTAATTCTGATTTCTACGGCTACGCCGCAGACAACTGATTTGTTGGTCTCACCCGTTGTGAGGGTCTGTGTCGATTGGAATGAGTTCGTTTTCGTACTCATACATTGCAATCTTTAGAGGGTCGAGGACGAAGCGAACAGATGCTTCTTCTAGTCCATAAAGTGAAATCAGTTCTTCCTTGAATGCCTCACGGAGGACATCTTCAGGTGCATTTAGCGGGGCACCCATTCCAATTTGGAGAGCACGTGCGCCGATGATTCGAGCGCGTTCAAAGCGGGTATGTGGGCGGATTGGCTTGACCATTCAGGACACCTCATGCACGTATGTGCGGAGATTGCGACCAGCGCCCTGTTATTGAACCATTCGCCACCATTGAATTCATTCATTCTTCTTCAATTGACGGTGGAGAGCGGATTACCTGAACCAATTGGTATGTCGCAGGTAACGTAATAATCATCAATAATACAGTAATAATAATGACAGTAGAACCCTTTACTGAATTGCCTTTTTCGACTATTTCATCGAGCCCCCCCTCCGGGATGTAATCGTTGGCAGGCATAGATGACCCAGGTACAAGAGTGATGAATCCTGGCTGTGAAATAACGATAACCAACTTTTCGCCATCAACATCAACCAGATTGGTTTCAGATAGATTCGTATGATTGGTTACCTTATTTGTGAGCTTTGAAGTTGAGGTCACTGTCCAGACATCAATTACCAGTCCATCAAACGATCCCTCTACTGTCAAATTGTCGTTATCAAGGCTCACATTAGTAATTCCACTATAATTCGAAATAGATTCGAATAATAATTCATCCAATTCCCTTGATTGAGTAGGGCCTGCAAGAATGTAATGGCCATCGATTGTTAAGGTTGGATATCCCCAAAGCCCGTACACACTAAGAAACCGGTCACGAGACTCTTGCAACCAAAAATCATCACTTGAAGATGGCCTGTGGCTCAAAATTAGAGCAGATTGATTTGAAGTTTCATTTAATTGCGTTTCAACCTCTGGGCACTCAGTGCACCAATCTGCTCCAAAATACTCGACAATATTACTTGGTCGTGAGACACATGTTTGATTTTCTTCACATTGTAAATCAATTACTATGACGTCTACAATATAGCCCTCGGAGTGAACATCTTCCTGCCCATGCGCACCAGCGAATCCTGAAAAAATAGTGATAGCCCCGAAAAGACAGGCTAGAAGGGCACTCCTCATCATGCAGCGCATAGAGTCCGGTTTGTTAAAAGGGAGCCTACGACCCCCTAGGTCTGATGGCAACCAAATGGTTCAGGAGACCCTCCACGTTGCCTCTAGCAGTGGCCATCATGGCTATGCTAATTATCGTGATAGGAGGAACTATTCGTATCTACGATGCAGGTGAATCGTGTCCTGATTGGCCGCAATGCTTCGGAACTTGGGGATTTGATGTTTCAGTTGAAGATCAAGGAGAATGGTATGATAAAACTGGTGAATACGATAGTCGCGGCGAAGAGCATCGTTACTCTACTTTCGAAATATTCGTAGAATGGGCGCATCGTTTACTTGCGAGTTTAATGGCAATTCCAGTTTTAGCTAATTTTTTGATAATATGGAAAAGAAAAGAATTGTATGGCGATTCCCTAGTTAAGGTTTCATTTTTTACTGGGATTTTACTAGCAATTCAGGGCATTGCAGGTGCTATCACAGTCAAGTATGATAATGCCGATTGGTCCGTAGCACTACATCTGGGTTTGGCATCATTGTTTGTGTTCATTCTACTTTGGCAATATCTCAGTATGAAGAAAATCGAAGGAGGAAAATGGCCAATGTTTTCAGCGCCATCCGGATTTAAAGAATCTGAATTCAAACGATTATTAATTCTGACAGCAGCGATATTTCTACTTTTGATAATGGGCGCTTGGGTCTCTTCCTCTCCAAATGGAAACCAGGGTTGTTCAGTGGGATTCCCAGATGGATGGCCGAAATGCCAGGGTGATATTCTTCCAAGCCTTGACGGAAGTGGGATACTGGTGCAGATGATACACCGTTTGGGTGCTGGAATCGTCGGTATAGCCTTGATTTTAGGTGGAATGAAGACTAGGGAGAAAACTCTTGAGACTGGAGCTCACTATGGTTATTCACGATGCTTTGATTATGCTACTGGACTATGGTTGCTGAACGTTTTAGTAGGTGGGATGTACGTCGTATTTGCGAAAATGGGCGAGTTCCCAGAGAAATTATCTTTACTGCATTTGGTAATTGGAGTTGCTAGTTTCCTGAGTGCATCGATCGGATTGATGTTTTTGCAGTTGAGTGAGGATGGTGGAGAAGATGAATGAGGACAAACCAAACTTGCTGACCATCTATTTGCAGTTGATGAAATTACGCGTAGTAATTTTGCTTCAAATTACGGCTATATGCGCAATATTGGCTCACGATTTGATGGTTAGAAGTGACGCCCTCTCTGGAGACCGTACCTGGTTTGATACTCTACAAGCTTGTGGCATCACCCTTCTTGGTGGAACTTTAGCAGCAGGCGGCTCTAACGCGATTAACATGTACTATGACCGTGATATAGACCCTGGAATGTCTAGAACAAGAACTAGGCCAATACCAAACGGTTGGATTTCCCCTCACCATGCATTGATATTCGGAATTATCATTGCGATAGGAGGTAGTGCTATGTTCTTACCAATCCACTGGAAGGCAGCCTTTTGGTCACTCTTTTCAGTTGTTTTTTATGTTGTGGTTTATACTATCTGGTTGAAAAGAAGAACTCCCCAAAATATAGTCATAGGCGGAATAGCGGGCTCTACGCCCCCGGTAATAGGATGGATTGTAGCCGCCGCAGCATCGATACCTTCCAACAATAACCCATTCGATTTGGGCTCATCAATACCTTGGATGCTCTTCCTTTTGATATTCTTGTGGACCCCACCTCATTTCTGGGCACTTGCTCTCTATCGTAGTGGAGAATATGCCAAGGTAGGAGTGCCGATGATGCCTGATGTCAAAGGACCCCACCGGACTCTGTTCGAAAGTAAAATCTACTGCATCCTTCTTTTTGGATTAGGTTCGGTTCCATATTTTTGGCCAGAGAATGGTCTGCCACTGGCTTGGATGTTTTTAGCGAGTGGACTAACCATCTGGTATTCGATTTCAGTTTGGAACATAATTCCCGATGAAGATTTAGATGCAGATGGTCGAATGCCATTGGCGTTTGCATCATTCATGCGTTCGCTAGGTTACCTAGCGTGGATGTTTATTGCGTTGGTTTACGTAGTTGCAGTACCTACTGATCATATTTGGTATTGGACAGCTGCATTTGTGTTGATAGTACCTGCTGTGAATCGATTAATGCTAAAGTGGAAAGAATCGATGCAGACCAATCGAAAAGTCCTGAATGCGGAATAATACTCTCTGAGCGTAGGCGCGACGAGGGGGATTCGAACCCCCGTGGGTAGACCCATCGGATTAGCAATCCGACGCAATGGCCAGGCTATGCGATCGCCGCAATTATTCGCCCCACTTGACTATTTGAGATAAAGCAGACGGTTGTAACTACTCAATTGAAGAAATCTTCAAAATCTTCATCTGTGGCAGCCGGCTTATTTCCAGAACGTTTTGCTAGAATTCTTTTCAATCTCTTACGTTTCTTCAAAATCAATGGTACTCCTATGAAGTTGATCATTATGGTAAGTAGCATAACCATACCTGCAATTTGGAAGTTTTCTATTTCTACGTACTCTTGTAGATCTCCAAGCCATTCTACTCCATAAGGTGGTTCAGCGGGCTCTGGGGGCTCAGGAATACGATATTCGTTATAATTCCAGTATTGGTCTTCAACATACACCCTTTCTACATTGCTTGAAGGATAATCTGCAACCGTATACTCGTTTCCAACACTATCTAATGGCGTCAAAATATAGTAATATGTTCTGTATGGCATAATCCCATCAAAGTCGGTTCCAAGTTCAGTGAATACGCCAGTTTCCCCTGGCATATTTGTGAGTCCAATAGCAACCGGGTCGATGTATCTCAAATCCACATCTTGTGGTTTTTGTTCAATTCGATATAGATTCCAAGTAATATTGCCTTCAGGTTCATGATCTGGCCATGTCCATGACAAACTTACTTCATAGCAACGATTCCAATCTTTATACAAGTTGAAACAAGATGTATCATTATTGTAGGATACCGTTGCAGTCATTCCACTGATTTTAGCACTAGGGTCTATCGAGTCTCCACATGTCAAACCAGGTTCGCCATTTATTGTGGAAACCTTAGCTTCCAAGTGATTGGGTTGGCCTGCTCTGTCAGTTGGGACTAGAGCATATGATGCGCAAATACCAGTTTCTAATTCCCGTTCATCAACCCAAGTATTTGCTGAACCTTCTAGTGATGCGGAAAGTGAATTTTGCATCAACCCATTCCATACGAATTGGCTTGTGGTCACATTGGGGTCAGGGAAATATGCTGATGCTGTAATCGGACTAGTTACACGATAGATATTCCATCCCCCGAAATATGGGTTTTCAATATCTCCAGTAGGATTCCAATCAACTTGCATTCTTCCACCCGGTAATTGTGTTAATTCGAGGTCCCCTGAGGAGATATCAGGTGATGGTAATTCACCTACTACCAATAGATCCATATTTTCAATGATATGGATGCGGATTGTATTATTATCAATCAACTCAAAACTATTTTCTCCGACTAGGGCGTCCCAATCTAATTGCTCAAATCCATATAATTGGTGTATTGAAATAGATTCTCTTGGAATATTGTCGGGAAGAAGATTTGAAATGTTTATGTCAAACTCCATCCAGTCCATTCCTACGTCTAGTTCTTCAGTAGTCGAAACAATATCTACAGATAACCTTAGCAGTGCCTCCATATTTTCACCAGAGCCATAACTTACTCCAGGTAATGGATAATCGTACATTGACACTCCTTTGGCATGAGTCCTAGTGACCGCTGAACCATTTAACCAGTTTCCATTTCCAATATCCGTGCTGTTATACACAGTAATCAGGGTGTTGGCCGACTCCATGGTTCCCAGAGAATCAACCGCTCTAACCGTGATGTAATGGTCTCCTAGTCCAATTGTGGAAGCGGAAACTTGCAATTCTTTATCAGAACCTAGGGGAATGATTCCTTCTAGCCACCAAGTGAATGTAAGTGGCCCTGCAGCGGTGCTAAGAGTTCTTGCTGAGAAAGTAATAATATCGGCAGTATTGTAGGTTCCATAGAAATTGGATTGGTCAATTTGGGGGTTTATATCTCCTGCAATTACTTCTGAAACAACATTGAGAATATTATCGGATGGCTTTGCATCATTTCCTTCAGTAAGAGCCTCGCTTACGAATACTTTGAATTTCTTATCGCCTAATTTATTCAAATTGAAGATACAACTTACTTGTTCCCCGGGAATGATTTCAGCAGGATAACAATCCTCCTCATATTCTGTATTTTCAGATAAATCCATCACTGTGAATCGAACTAGTGGCTCCACTACGGTGTGGTTTCCTATATTTGAGACAATTACCGAGACACTGTCATTACCATAGAAGTATGTTGCCGAGCCTGGGGAATTGAGTGGGAACATAGATGTGATCTGAAGGTCTACCGTGTCATCAAAAGTCACTTCAACACTCTGCATGTCGTTGTAAGAATTCATATCCCCTGAAGGCGTTCCATTGGAGTTCATCAAACCAAATACCATGGTGTATTTGCCTTGGGAGTGGAAGTTAAGAGATGGTAATTCTCTTGTGAATGTACTTTGGCCCCAAGATGGTAGATTCGAGTAAGGGGTGGATGAATTAGCGACTACAACTCCAAATTTATTAACCAACTTCCAACCTATGTCTGCAACTAGGTTGCATGTGCCACATGACGTTACAACTCCATCAAGACTCATATTATAGTCAGTATCTGTATTAAGAATTATGTTGCCATCATAAATTGCAAGTTGTTCCAATTGATTAATTGGGTCTTGTGGGTCAAAATAAACATCAACTAATTCTTGAGCCAACTCAAAGTTGTATATTCCTAAGTCGTTGGATGTGTTTGTATCAGAATCTATGAATCGGTAAACTAACGTGTGGGCCCCCTCGCTTCCATCTGGGCTGAATGTTTGAGTAAACGTATAGTTTGTACTTTGCCCAATTGCAATCGGGTCAATTGTTCCAGAACCGTAATCCTCTTTTTCATTGAAACAAGAATTAGCATCCAGTGTACCTTCACAGATGAACCATTCAATAGAGCGAGATTCTGTGTTGTAGAAAAACCCGGTATTTGTGATTTGAACTTCTAGCGGGACCGGGTCCCAAGACGACATTACATCACCTGGTAGTGGTGATATTGACGATGTGACCGTATAATCTCCACTGACCACTGCGGACACAGTAGGTGTCAGCAAAATACCACCAAAGGCGGATAGTAGCAGCAGTGCAGTTAAGCCAATGCTACTCCTTGCTGAGGCATTGCTAGATTCAGCATGCGCACTGGACATCATGTTGCCCTAGCATCCACCCCTCAAATATCAATCGGTGACTAAAGTAGAAAACAATACTATTGTAGACTTAGTATGTGAGACGGGCGACACCCTCTTGACTCTCCGCTACCCCCCATCATTCATGCAGGGGGCTCATCATTCTCGCAAATTCCCCGACAATAGGGATGAAGCGGTTGTTGCGGTAGTTGAATTTCTATCGGCGTTCACTCTTTTCTTAATGATTTTAACAGCCTTCATGTCATTGGCCCAACTCGAATTAGGTAGCAATGATCCATATACCGATTTAGTAGATAGGTCGGCAGTCGATGGATTAGATCGCCTTACAAATGGTGAGGGGTGGTTTGTTCCTTATGTTGACGGAGTCCGTGATCAGGCAAACGCCACCTCGGACTGGAATGTAATTCCAGTGAATGAATTATACGAGGGTGCACTTCAACCTGGAATCATCAAAGAAGGACTACTCGATTTAGATAGGGTTACTGCGTTATCAAATGTCAGTATCGAAGCGATGACTAGTGGCCTAGGCCTTGCAGATGATTTGCAGGTTAGATTGTTGATACAAGTCAGTTCTAGTTCGAATTCCTCAAGAGATGGCCTGGTACTATTCGAAGGGGGTTCAGACCGCACAACAGCTAGTACATCCTCAGTAGCCAGTCGCACTTTCATCAGCGATAACGATGTGGTATCGGTAAGTTTGGAAGTTCATGATGGCGGGAAGTCTCCAAAAGTTCTACGAATCACTGAAATTTCACCAAGGCCGTCAGATGGTGGACCAGAATGGATAGAGGTTGAGAATCAGAACGGCTTTGCCCTCTCTCTCAAAGGTTGGTCGTTTGAAAGGAGTGGTTCGAGCGGCTCAACTGATTATTTGTATAAAGATGGAGTGATACCAGGTGGGGAATTAGCTCTCTTCAGTGGTGACCCAGCGAGCCAAATTGTTGGTAATGCTAGCGTAGTTTATGACCTGGGGATAAGCGGTTTCCTTGGTGTTGGTTCAATAAATGGTTTGGACGACTATGATGGGAGACTCAGAATGTTATTTGCTGAAGATGGAGAAAGTACAGTATCCGAAGTTTGTAAAATCGAATGGAATCCAAGTAGTGGAATCCTTTCAAACAACACTATTGTTTGGAATGGAGGTCGGCCAACCCAATCTACCTCTTGGAATGTCTCACAATTCCCAACTCCGGGCGAAGTTTGAACGTTTTTGGCGTATCGTTCATTTAGTGCGATGATTTGGCCCGACTGTTAGCCATGCAACCATCTACTATCTACAGCCGCGACCGTTGTGTCACCGGCATACATGGAATGGATGAAATCCTTAGGGGTGGAATACCTTACGGGTCCACTGTTCTTGCCTCTGGTACATGCGGGTCTGGCAAGACGACATTCGCAATGGAATTCTTAGTGAGAGGGGCTCTTGCTGGGGAAGCATGTGCCCATTTCACCGCAACTGAACCAAGTGTGAAGTTATTGGAGAATATGCGGCAATATGCATTCTTCGATATGAGTATGATCGACGACGGACTAATCAACGTCTTCGACATGGACGTTCTGTATTCATGGCTAGGTCTAGATAAGGCATCATTCGATTTAGACGATGTTCACGCATTGATTAAAGCGATAGTAGATATCGTAAATACAATTGGAGTGACTCGTTTAGTCATAGATTCAGTAACTACTCTTTGTTACAAGATTAAAAGTGAACAATTGATTCGAGATTTCCTTTTCACCCTTGGAAAAAAGCTTGCCACACTAGGTTGTACAACAATTCTGATTTCAGAAATCACTTCAGCAACCGAGAATGCACATTGGTCATCATTTGGTGTGGAAGAAGCGATTGCGGACGGCATTATCGTAATGGGGGATGTCGAGAGAATGGGTCACCTTCTCAGATTCTTACAGGTCGTAAAAATGCGTGGCACCGCTCATAGCCGTGCCAAACATGCAATCGAACTTACCCCCTTGGGAGTTATGCTAACCCCTATGTTGAAGTGGGGCGCAGTCACTGACAAGACTAGTAAGTGGGGGTCCTGATTATGTTTGAATTAGATCAAAGGATTGCTGAACAGTTAACAGAAGTCAGCCTCAATTCTTCAGTGCAAGTACGCTGTGGCAACTCGAATGCTTTCATGGTGGCCGCATCTACAATGGTCCCTCTCATGCAAATGTTTGAGATGACCGGGGTGTATATTTGCGCTACACGTGGTGCTGTTGAGGTTATCGAAGCATTCGAAGCAATAGGCGTTGATGTTTCACAAATTCAATTTGTTGATTTAGTGTCTGCAGGGATTTTAGGAGGTACCGATGTTCCTTATACTAACATCACTTTCGTCGATAGCCCGATCATGCTTGAAAGCGTATTACTCCGCACCCTTTACATTCTGAGAATCTCTTCTTCGGCCCGCAATTTCGTGCTATTAGATTCGGTAAATGCATTAGCGATATACAACGAAGAGAGAATGCTTGCAGAATATCTTCATACTTTCATTAATACTTTCCGTCAACGAGATGTATTATCGGTTATTTTGAATGTGCCAGATCAAGTACCGCCAATGGTACTTTCTAATCTAGACCTTTACTGCACTGACTTGATCGACCGTGGCCAGGTGGTCATTCACTGAGGAGATGATTTGTGATGAAGAAAGAGGTTAAATTCGATTTGGAAGACGAGGAGTTCTTCGGCAGTGTTGGAAGTTTCGGCGTGCCGAAGTTCGACAATGCAATGTATGGAGGAGTACCACGTGGTTTCCTAGTGGTTGGATTCACAGATATAGGAGCGGGCTCTGAATTGTTTGCTAAGCAATTCACTTCACCAGCCGAAGAGCCAGATAATACCATTTTAATTTCAACCAATGAAAGCCAACTGGAGATAGCGCGTGTTTTCAAGAAATATAGTTGGCCAACCGACATTGCAGTCAGAACTCTTGGTGAGGAATTTAACGCTAAAGTTCTAGAAAAAGAATTGCTAGCGAGCCGTTACCGATTAGAAGGGTTCAAACTTCCAGATATTCAGAGGCTAGCACAGACTAGGTTCGTTGACGATGACACTCAAGATTTCCTTACTGAAATGACTAATGAAATCATGTCTCTCAAGCCGTACTTTAGAGCAGTTGTCGACTCTTTCGATTTCTTCATGCAGAGAGAAGACCCTAGCCGTGTAGTGGCTATGCTCAGAATGATGCAAGCTCACGCTCAATTAAACCGTGGTATACTTTTCATCACAGTTTCAAATGACACAATTACGCCTGCAATCAAGCAAGAAATGGCAGCTATTGCTGACATGGTATGTGATTTCAAGGTTCGAACAGTTGGTTCTGATTTCGAGACATCTATGATCGTCTCTAAATTTAGAAATGCTCCAGAGAATCTTTCGATTATGGTTTACAGAGTTACTCCTGAAGAAGGAATTACTCCAGAGACCGTCGAGCGCATCGCTTGATGCGAGGTTGTGCAAGGAGCCCCTTGCGTATGCTCCCGTTTGCAAGGGTACCGTTGTATATGTATGCGGATACGAGGGGACCCCTTGTGTATACATGGAGATTGTTTCATCATCCTACTGTCGTAAAGAAAGGGTTCAGCCGTAAGGCATATGGCTGGTTCTAATGAGCGTTGCATTATGGAGAACGAGTCCTCTGAAGTCGATTCAGGCACAATAATGAAAGAGAAGTCTTCAGAAAGCCGGAGAATTCTATACATGGCTATTGGATCAACTCTAGCCTTTGTTCTATACTCTGCACTCGATAATGGTAAATGCTTCAAGCTAGACGATAGTTCTAATTCCTTGGGTCTTACATTCAGTTATACTTTGCAAATGGTTCAGGATTTCTTTGAATTAAGGAGTCAAGATCAACTTGACTGCTATAGTGAGTTCCTACAAATTTGGGATGTGATTTTTGCAGTCATCTATGCCTCAATGTATGGCTCTTGGATTATGTACTTCTTCCATAGTCGAAGAATACTTTTGGTGGTGCCTCTTCTTGCTATGGTTGCAGACTGGGCTGAAAACTTTGTTGAAATAATGATGATAAATAGCTATCTCGATTCAAACTCAATTTCTGAAACACTCGTTTCAGTAGGGTCAGGAATCAACATGATCAAATGGATTTTCTTAAGCCTAACATACATGATTATCCTTGTTGGAATTTCTAACAAGATTAAATCCGCTCTGAGTAAATCAAAAAGTAATGAAGATAACAATCTCTTAATTGATTAAAATTCACAGAGGCGCTCAAGTTGATTCTGTAATCGTGTGCACCTATGTGACTACAACGGTAGCGATGCAACAATTTGTTCAAACTTCCAAACAAGAGGA
>Ga0308019_10001222_pt1 | contig 15868 bp, 16 predicted proteins | sample Neamet284_FD_203135 | JGI IMG/M metagenome (GOLD analysis project Ga0308019, IMG submission 203135) | Marine microbial communities from water near the shore, Antarctic Ocean - #284 | ecosystem: Environmental > Aquatic > Marine > Unclassified | place: Southern Ocean | collected 2014-10-01 | reverse complement strand
CGCGTCATCAATCCACCTTGCCAATCAATTTGCAGCTCACTTGAACGGTAAGTGCCAATACCTGCGGGGTTGTCAGCTGCTGCGCTGGCATCGTTGCCTAGGGCTCCCATGGCTCCACCTAGGGCCATGTACCGCGCACTGCCCATTCCCCCATCACTGGAAAGCATGTTGAACACCACGGAAGACTGCGCCTGAGCTGCGACACTAAAAGCTAGAGCTCCAACAAACAAGATCTTTTTCATCGTCTGCTGTTGGATGAAGACCTGCTGTTGCTGCTCGATGAAGACCTGCTGTTGCTGCTCGATGGACGACTGGTAGATTGTGAACTGCGATTGTTCGATGTTCGGTTAGTAGACTGTGAGCTCGGTTTACTGGAACGCGTCTGAGTGGATCTGCTTTTCGCACTTGATTGCTTTGGAGAAGCTGCCCGCGTAGGTTTTGAAGATTGGCGTTGATAGCTGCTTGTTGCCTGACTCCGATTAGATTGAGGCCTGATAGATTGAGCTTCTTGGCTACTTTGTTGACTTCGAGGCCTCCTGGCTTGAATTTCCGCATCGCTGGGTCTGCGAGAGCTGTTGATCACAGGTGCCCTTGATTCAGAAATAACCTGTATCCTTCCGCCGTTGGGACGGCTCACAGCAGGAGCCCTCCGGTTCGTCGTAGGGCCTTGTAGGCTTTGTCGCCGAACCCTGCTTGCGGGGCTATCTACGCTTGTTGAAGTTGAGCCAGACCAGCCCGAGTTGTTGTACCCGTTGTATCCGTTGTACCCGAAGTTGTTGCCATAGTTGTAGCCGTAGTTGTTGTATCCGTTGTACCCATAGTTGTTGTATCCGTTGTACCCATAGTTGTTGTATCCGTTGTAACCGTAGTTGTAGCCATAGTTGTTGTGCCCGTTGTAACCGTAGTTGTTGCCATAGTTGTAGCCGTAACCGAAGTTGTATCCGTAGTTGGAATGTCCGTTGCTGTAAGGGTAATAAGGCCAACACATATAGCTGTTGTGGTGGTTGAACCCTCTGTTGTAGCCCCATGGGCTCCAGATGTTTTGACTCCAAGGGCTATTGTAGCCGTAGTAAAACGTGGAATAGTGAATGGAGCGAGGACGGTACCACTTGCGGTAGGTGGTGGTGTAGCTGTCTTGTTGGTTGGTGAGCTCACCCTCAGCATCCTCGTAACCATCGCCGTAACCCTCTTGGTAAGCCACCTGTGGGTCAGCACCTTCCCAGTCGCCGGGATAGCTGTCCCAGTTGTAGATGCCTTCATCGTAGTTGTCGCTAAGCCCATCTTGCGTCATGGCACAGGAGCTGGCTAGAATTAGGGTAGTGAGGAGGAGTATATAGCGTTTCATACTTAGTATATTTGGCATTCTATATCTAGAGAATACAAAATCCATACCAACTCCATGGCAAAGCACTTGACCTCCCGTGACAAAGACTATTCACAATGGTACAATGACCTAGTTGTGCAAGCCGGACTTGCAGACAGCTCAGCCGTCAGAGGCTGCATGGTAATCAAGCCCCATGGTTATGCCATATGGGAGGCCATGCAAGCAGATTTGGATCGCCGATTCAAGGAAACAGGTCATGAAAATGCCTACTTCCCGTTGTTCATCCCTAAGAGTTATTTCTCCAAGGAAGCAGCTCATGTGGAAGGGTTTGCGAAAGAATGTGCTGTGGTGACCCATTACCGGTTGAAAAATGACCCCAATGGTAAAGGGGTGATTGTGGATGAATCGGCCAAGCTTGAAGAAGAGTTGATTGTCAGACCCACCTCAGAAACCATCATTTGGGACACCTACAAAAATTGGATCCAGAGTTACCGTGACTTGCCAATTTTGATCAATCAATGGGCCAATGTGGTACGCTGGGAGATGCGGACACGTTTGTTTTTGCGCACCACAGAGTTCTTGTGGCAAGAGGGCCACACGGCTCATGCAACAGAGCAAGAAGCCATTGCGGAGGCAGAACAGATGCTGCATGTTTATGGTGATTTTGCTGAAGACATGATGGCCATGCCTGTGCTGCGTGGCATCAAGTCACCCAATGAGCGATTTGCAGGTGCCATCGAAACCTATTGCATTGAAGCCTTGATGCAGGATGGTAAAGCCCTGCAAGCAGGAACATCGCATTTCTTGGGGCAGAATTTTGCTAAAGCATTTGACGTCACCTTTCAGGATAAAGATGGCAAAGTCAAGCATGTATGGGCCACCTCATGGGGGGTCAGCACACGATTGATGGGCGCACTTGTCATGTCACATTCAGATGACCAGGGCCTAGTGATCCCGCCCAAGTTGGCTCCAACCCAGATTGTCATCATTCCTATCTACAGGGGTCCCGAGCAACTTGAGGCCATCTCTTTGGTGGTTGAGCCATTGCTTGCTGAGCTTCGCGCTGCAGGTATACGTGTGAAATTTGACAACAGAGACACCTACAAGCCAGGTTGGAAATTCAATGAATATGAACTCAAGGGTGTGCCTATTCGCATTGCTGTTGGGCCACGTGACTTGGAAAACAATCAAGTAGAAATTGCCCGTCGCGACACCTTGACCAAGGAAACCATGCCCATGGAAGGCTTGATTGAACGCATGGTTGAAATGCTGTCTGAGATACAGAAGGATTTGTTTGATGCTGCAAAGCGTCGATTGGATGACAGCATCGTGAAAGTGGACAGCTGGTCTGAATTTGAAGTGGCCATCAAAGCTGGCGGTTTCATCTCAGCACATTGGGATGGCACAGCAGAGACAGAAGAACTGATCAAGAGGAAAACCAAGGCAACCATCCGCTGCATTCCTTTGAACAATCCACAAGAAAACGGAAGCTGCATTTTAACGGGCGAACCATCACCTGAGCGGGTCTTGTTTGCCATAGCCTATTGATAGAAGGATATGGAAAAACGAATCATTAAAACCCTTTGCACGAAAGCCAGCAACAAACAGCTGGTCCACCGTCAAGCCTTGGCAAGCTTTGAGCTGCTGAAAACCGTACTTAAATTGGTGGCCAAATCGCTCAATGACCAAGTTTGCCGAGTTGACAAGCATGTCGTTGTTGAGTATGTGGAGCGAAGTGAGCATGAAGTAGGCATCACCTTTTCTGGTGATACATTGATATTTCTCTTTCATAGCAACGCCTTCAAATTGCCAGATGACCATTTCTTGCTTGCAACACCTTATGTCCGCGAGGATGCCAATCGCAAGTACTATGGTTTGATTCACGCCTACAACTTTCTGTCAGATTCAATGAAAATGAGGCGCATGAATGACTTAGGCACCTTGCTTAGTCGATTACTCATCAATGGAGAAGGGCATCATTTTGCAGAAGGTGGCACCGGGTTGTCTATGCCGTTGACTGAAAATGGACTGGATGAAGCCATTCTTAAATCATGGGTTGAACGCTTGATGATTCATGCCATGGACATGGATTTAGTCATCGCTGATTTCACAGATTTTCGTGAAATCACGGTCATGGAACTGGAGGGGCTCCGCAATGAATTACGACTTCAAACAAGTAAACGACTGGGTTTTAGGCCCAGTTAGGCATGGGGGCGAGGGGATCATCGAAAAAAATCCCTGAGTATCATGTTTCAAATGCGATTTCTTATTACATTTGCACTCCTTTAATAGGGGCCCGTTCGTCTAGCGGTTTAGGACATCTCCCTTTCACGGAGAAGATCACGGGTTCGAATCCCGTACGGGTCACAAAAATAATATCACATGGCAAACCATCAATCAGCACTTAAGCGCATCCGACAGACTCAGAAGAAGCGTGTTCACAATCGTTACTTCTCCAAGACCACACGAAATGCCATGCGCGCACTTCAGGCTATGACCAGCAGCAAGGAGGCATCCAAGAGCTTGATCTTGGTGTCAGCTATGTTGGACAAATTGGCGAAGCGTAACATCATACACAAGAACAAAGCAGCCAACTTGAAATCTGGATTGGCGAAGGCTGTGAACAAGCTCGCTTGAATAGTCAAGCAATGATTCAATAAAGAAGCTGCCTCTGAGCAGCTTTTTTTATGCGTTGGATTTTCGTTTACCAGCGAGTACCTAGGTGTGACCTGCTCATCTTGCGGGCATGATACCGATTAGCGCCTGGCAACCAGAGGAACGGCCCCGAGAGAAGTGCCTCAGTCACGGGGTTCGAAGTCTGAGCACATCAGAGTGCTTGGCCCTGATCCTTCAGACAGGCAGCCACAAACAAAGCGCCCTGGACCTTGCCAGAACCTTGCTGCAACCGTATGATGGGGATTTGTCAGCCATGCGTGAGGCCAGTCCAGTCGAGTGGGAAGCTGTGCCGGGAATAGGTCCTGCAAAATCTGCAAGGATTGCTGCAGCATTGGAACTGTCCAGGCGATTGCTTAACCAACCACAGGTGATAGCTCCGTGCATCAAAAGCTCCAAAGACAGCTATGATGCCTTGAAAGATCAACTCGACGACATTGATCACGAAGAATTTTGGGTGCTCTACCTGTCTCAAGCTAACCGTGTCTTGCATAAAGCTTGCATTGGCAAAGGAGGATGGTCTCAGACCCTGGCCGATTCCCGGGTCATCTACCAAGTCGCGTTGACCCACAAGGCCTGCGGTATCATCGTAGCGCATAACCATCCCAGTGGCCGCTTACACCCCAGCCATGCGGATCGACAATTGACCAAGCGACTGCAACAAGTTGCCAAGATGTTGGACATCACCTTTCTTGACCATCTGATCATTGGGAAAGGGGATTATGTTAGTTTTGCTGACAAGGGCTGGCTATTGGCTCCTTGAAGAGGACCATGATTACACATATCGTTGGCGCTAGGCCACAATTTATCAAACTATTGCCCCTTTACCGGGCCCTTGCTGCGAAAGGGGTAGAGCAGAAAGTCTTGCACAGTGGTCAGCATTGGGAACCGGCCATGAGTGAGGTTTTCTTTGCCGACTTTGGCTTGCAAGCAGATCACATCCTTGATTGGTCAACAGACATGGCCAGCAATCAATCGAACATGGAGCAGGTTCTGGCTCAATGGAGACCTCAAACTGTGGTGGTTTATGGCGACACTTACAGCACCCTTTGTGGTGCCAGGGCTGCTTCCTCTTTGAGCTTGAACTTGGCGCATGTAGAAGCGGGTTTAAGAAGCTTCAATAGCAACATGCCTGAGGAAGCCTGTCGCGTAGAAACAGACCACCTAGCTGACTGGCACTTTGCGCCAAGTGAAACAGCCATGCAGCATTTGCGAGCAGAAGGTTTGGATCGGGGTGCAGGACAGACCATCAACACGGGTGATATCATGGCAGATGGTTTGATGGCCATGCCGGATGTGAAGCCGGATGCCCGAAGCATCCTTGTCACCCTGCATCGCAACACCAATGTAGATGACAAGGCCATGCGGGAGTCCATCCTGTCAACTATCCATGATTTGGCGTCACCGGACAAAGAAGGCTACCAGGTTGTGTGGCCATTGCATCCTCGACTGCGCAATGCGATTGGCAAGGATCCCTCAGTGGATTACCCACATATTCAATGGTTACCCCCCTTGTCTCACGCAGACATGATCCAAGCCATTCAGCGAGCTGAGGTGGTATTGACAGATTCCGGAGGCGTTCAGAAGGAGGCGTATTTTCTCAAGCGACATTGTGTGGTCTTGCGAACAGAAACCGAGTGGAAGGAGCTGCTAGCCAGTGGCTGTTCCACTTTGTTGCCGCCAATGACTGAAGATTTCTACTACCCTATGCGGGCAGCAGTGAAGGCAAGGTGTGAATCATTATTTCCCCCCATTTACGGCGATGGCAAGGCGGCAGAACACATGGCCAATGCCTTGGTCCATGAGGAGGGGCTAGTGAGGCCGCGGACGCTCACGTTGGCTCATGCCAACCCCAGTCCCTTGCACCATCATGTGTCTCGCTTGTTTCACGTCATCACGGGCTGGAGATTGGATTGGTCTGAAACGGGTATGACTTGGTCGAATTCAGGCCAACTGGACGTTGCATTGGAAGATGCATCATGGATGCAATGTGTCGATGAAGGGCCAACACCCTTTGTTGCTGGCAGTGCACCCGACTACCTGGCAAGCATCTTGTGGGCAGCATTGCGCCGTGAAGAATGGGGGAGTGAATCCCTGGATGAACACGGTCGCTACCAAGCCGTCCATTCAGTGATGGCTCAGCGGGGCTGGTTGTCAACGGCCATCTGTCATCGATGGGCAGGGGCCCTGATGCAAGACCATCAACTGGTGGGGCATCGGCAGGTGATGGCACAACCCACGGTCATCATTGATGTTGACCACCTCAGAGCCTTTGATGGCTACCCACTGTCTCACCGCCTGTTGACCTTGTGGCGCGACCTGCTCAAAGGCAAGTGGACAAGGCTGTATGCGAGATTGTTGCAGGACATAGACCCATTCGATGCGCATGACCATCTGGCAATGCTCCAGTTGAGCTACCCAAGCATTCGATGGCAGGCCTTTGCTTGGGTGGGACCTGAGCGCAATGACCATGACCATGGATTGCCTGGAGATCGACCCCTGGCAAAGGATGCCTTGCGTTTGCTTCATCGCATCATGCCAAGCATGGGCATTCACCCGTCATACCATGGCACAGATGTGATGGCTGAATCTGCATTGCTGGCACAGTCACTGGGCCATTTGCCGCTCCGTCAGCGCAGACATTATTTGAAAATGCGCCTACCTGATGCCTATGAAGACCTCCCTCATGGCATGGCTTACCAAGATTGGAGCATGTCCTATGCCAATAGCCCCGGCTACCGATCAGGTATGGGCTTGCCCTACCCATGGCTGCGCCAAGATGGCACCTTGGGTCATGTGGTGGTACCCTCTGTTGCCATGGATCAGCATGTGAAGGGTCGGGATGCAGCCAGCATTGCCAGGTGGTTGCACGCTTTGGAGGCGGATGCTATGGCTTCTGGCCATCCCTTGGTTATTGCAAGTCATTGGCGATTTTTCGGGCCCAATCCCGCATGGGCTGATGCCGATTGCCTGCCCTACCTTGAGTGGGTGAAAGGATTGAAACAATGGATGAAGGAGCGCGCATGAAGCCTGCCTGGAAGGATAGTGAGGCCCTGAAGAGTCAATGGTCACAGTGGCTTCGTGTGGGCGGCGGTGATCAGCCAGCCAACCATTTGAACTACATCGATTCATTGGCCTTGCGTTGGGGTGCTGTTTGCGGAGAGGCCACGGCCCTTCCCATGGCCTGGAAACGGCGATGGCTGCTGCGTGTGGCCTACACGCCATTTGCTGTGCAGCAATGGGGCCCTGTTGGTTCTTGCGATGCGGCAGAACTCAAAGCATTGGTCGCCGGCATTCCGCGGCGATTCACCAAAGTTGACATTGCCATGCGTCAGCCTCAAGATTGGCAAGCGCCAACGAGTTGGCATTGGAGTCCAAGGTTGAGGCTGAGTCGATGGGAATCATTGCCAAACCATGAACTGCCTTTAGGTCAGAGCTACGAAGCCATTCACACAAATTACAGCAAGCAATGCTTGCGCAACTTAAAGAAGGCAAGCAAGGCAGATTTGCAAGCTTTTGAGCAGGACTCACCCACTTTGCTGATTCAGACCTTCCAAGCCAATCAAGGCAGCAAATACGACGTGCCTTCAGGCTACTTGTCAGCCATGTCTCAAGTGATGTATCAGGCCATGCATCAAGGCAGAGGAAAGGTTTTAACCCTCTATGGTCCAGGAAATCAGTTGCATGCCGGCTTGTTCTTGATTCAAAGCCAGGACAGGGTTGTGATGCTCTTCTCCTGTGTGACAGAGGCGGGGTTAACATCTGGCGCAATGACCCACCTGATTGACCAGGCCATCATTGATGCTGTTGGACGCTATGACTTGTTTGACTTTGAAGGCAGTAAAGCACCTGGGTTGGCAAGGTTTTACCGAGGTTTTGGTGCCAAACTTGTCCCGTACCTTCGTTTTCAACGTTACGCATTGCTATGACCATTACCCAACTGCACTATTTGATAGCCCTTGAAGAGCATCGGCATTATGGCCGTGCAGCAAAATCATGTGGCGTGACGCAACCAACGCTGAGTGCGCAGGTCAATAAATTGGAACAGGACCTGGGTCAACCCTTGGTCAATCGAAAGCAGCAACCCTTGGTGCTCACTGAATTAGGGGAGGCTGTATTGCAACAAGCCCGCTTGGTGATTCAAGCGACCCAAGACATTGAACAATTATCCAAGCAATGGGATCAGCCCGTGGAAGGGGTGTTCCGCCTTGGCATCATTCCCACAGTGGCGCCTTACCTGGTTCATCGATTTGCAGGACCCATCACCCAGCGATTCAAATCATTGGAACTTGAAATCAAAGAGGCCTCGACCAAATCGTTGTTAGAAATGGTTCGCACACAGGTTATTGATGCGGCAATTTTAGCTGTACCATTGGATGCCATGGCTGACGACTGGGCCTCGTGGACCTTGTATGATGAGCCCTTGGTAGCTTATGTGCCTGAGGGACATCCGCTGGCCAATGAGCTTTTCCTATCACACAGTGAACTAGAACGCGATGACATCCTTTTATTGCCAGAAGGTCATTGCTTTCGAGATCAAGTATTGTCGGTATGTAACAAGCCCCGAAATTCTGCCATTCGTGTGGAAGTGGGTCAATTGGAAACCTTGATTCGTATGGCTGATGCGGGATTAGGTATGACCTTGTTGCCTGAATTGGCTGTGATGGAATTGCCCAGGGACAAGCAAAGCAATGCAAAACCCTTGTCCGAGCCACGACCAGTCCGGCGCATCGCCATGGTGCAGCTGCCCGGGCAGCGAAAGCAAGGCATAGCTGCTGCTTTAGCCAGCGTGATACAAGCACAAGTGCCTGCAAAATTTCTCAAGCAGGTCGATAAAGATCTGGTGATGCCAGCGAGCTAAACAAAGCTCAATGCACAGACTGCCCATATAACCAGAGTAGCAAAAATGTTCATCCATACGCCATGTTGAACCATGTGAAGGATTTTGAGTTTACCCGTGGCAAAGACCAGAGCATTGGGCGGCGTAGCCACGGGCAACATGAAGGCACAACTTGCCCCCATCGTTAAGGGGATGGCTACAGCCTCAAAGGGGATGCCCTTTGCTAGACTCAAGGCCAAGGCGATAGGAAGCATTGCGGAAACCAGGGCCATGTTGGAAAATAATTCAGTGAGCCAGACCCCCGCAGCAGCTGCAATCCCAATCCAAAGGATGATTTCCATTTGGCTGCTCACGCCACCCATGACATCAAGCAAACCGCTAGCCTTCAGGCCAGAGGCCAATGCTAACCCACCACCGAATAGCAGCAAGATGCCCCATTCAATGTCCTTTGCAATGGACCACGGCAGCAAGGGGCCTTGGCGTTTGCCAGCTGGCAGGGAAAACATGACCAAGGAGGCAGTGATAGCAATCCATGTGTCACTGTAATGTGGCAAAGAAATCATCGAAGCAACCCATGAGCGGGTCATCCATGCCATAGCTGTCAAGAAAAACACGAAAGCCATGCGACGCTGACCGGTGGTCCATGGTTGCTTGATGGGTTTAGGTAGGGCTTCAGAGGAAGCCTTGCTGAGTCCCACCTGAAGCTGTACATAAGCGGCAAGCATCAAAGTTACACTTACGGGGATTGCCATGGAAGACCAGGTCCAAAAATCCATCACCACACCAGTGGAGTCTTCAAGAAAGGCAGCAAAAAGGACATTGGGCGGGGTGCCAATCAAAGTCGCCATACCGCCAAGGTTGGCTGCCCATGCAAGACCTAAAAGGATACGGCGTTCAAGCAGGTCACTTCCTTTGAGTTGCTTGACCAGTGAGAGGGTCAGTGGCAGCATCATGACTGCAGTGGCGGTGTTGCTCATCCACATGGACAAGAGCCATGTCGCGAGCATGCTGCCCGCCAATGCTTGGCGCGGTTGACTCCCCGACAAGGCGAGAATCCGCTTTGCAAGCAGGCTGTGCAACCCCTGATGCTCCATAGCTTTTGCAAGAAAAAAGCCACCCATGAATAAAAAAATCAGCGGATGCGCATAAGCCATGGCTAAGGTGCTTTGATCCAGCAACCCGGTGCCCCCAAATAGCAACAAAGGCAGCAGGGCTGTTGCGCCCAGGTGAATAATTTCTGTCAACCACCAAGACAGCATCCATGCCGCTCCGCCGATGACCAGGGCCTTGGGGCCTGAGAGGGGAAGGCATAAGGCTAAAAGAAAAAGGAAAGGCCCGATCCAGAATCGCAGCGCATGGGTGACATTTGTAGACATGAAATTGGTATTAGCAACACAGAATCCGTACAAGATAGCAGAATTAACCAAGGCCCTGCCATCGCATTGGGAATTGATCTCTGCGAAGGCAATGGGCATGACAGAAGACATCCCTGAAACAGGCGACAGTTTAGCGGCCAATGCCTTGATTAAAGCCAGGGCCATTCATGAGCGATTTGGCCTGCCAGCCATGTCGGATGATACGGGATTGGAAGTGATGAGCTTGGACGGTGAGCCCGGTGTGCATTCAGCCCGTTATGCTGGCCCATCCTGTGATGACAAAGCCAACCGGATCAAGCTATTGAAGGCATTGAGTAAACACAGTGATCGACGTGCACAATTTCGCACCGTGGTTGCCTTGGTTGATGGGGAAGGGGAGCACCTCTTCGAAGGTGTAGCCAGAGGCATCATTCTTGAAAAGGAACAAGGCGAGGGGGGATTTGGCTACGATGCCCTGTTTCAGTCAGATGATTTACCCAATAGATCCTTTGCTGAGGTTAGCTTGGAAGAGAAGAATGCGGTCAGTCACCGGGGTAAGGCTGTGAGGGAATTTATCGCGTTTATGCATCATGCATGAAGAAGCTGAAGTAGACACCACCATAGCGCCTGCTATCTGACCAATTGGCATGTTCAGAGAAATCCTGATCAGGTCCATGCTCCAAAACAAACAGCCCTGTTGCATGCAATGCGTCGGCAGAGAAGACCTTCTCAATCAATGCCTCATAGGCGTCGTAAGCATAAGGGGGGTCAGCAAAAATCACATCCCAAGTTCCGTAGGCTAATTGTTTGGTGGCTTCACCCATGACGGTGTGGATGCCTTCGAGATTGAGGGATGCAGCTGTTTCTCTGACAAAGGAAATACAGCCGCGATGTTGGTCCACTGCAGTGACGGATTGACATCCCCTGCTTGCCATTTCATAGCTGATGTTCCCCGTGCCTGTGAATAGGTCTAAGGCGCTTACCTCCGACCACTCAATGCGGTTGTTGAGGATGTTGAACAGGGCTTCCTTGGCCATGTCTGTGGTGGGTCGAACGGGCAGGCGGCTAGGCGCCATCAGGCGTCGCCCTCCATGGATGCCTCCAATAATTCTCATGCTTGATTCAGCATGACCTTGTAAGCTTGCCAGGCATCACTACCATCGCGTTGTACCTGATGGACGAACTGTTCAAGCACGGTCCATGTAGTCATGTCTGGATCACCTTCCCATCGCATTGGCATGCTTTCTTGGGCTAAGTTGCATTGATCATAAACTAGCATAATCAAGTAAGCCACGTCGTGACCGCTTGAGGCATGATTGTGATTGTGCATGGTGATTTTACCATCCTCAATGACAGCAACTTCAAGGTAGTTGCCATGGCGATACACCTGCACGGCATTGCCTTGTTTAGCTTTCAGCCATCGGTTGGCATTGCTTGCCATCAAAGGCATGCTTGTGTCAGGTGCAATGGCTGTTTGATGGATGAGTTCCATGCCGTCATCGATGAGTTGACGAGACCAAGGACCATCACCCAAAGGACTCATCCAGTCGTTGGCCTGATCAACCCAGCCAGCAGGAAACCAGGCAGCTTCATCCACCACATGGAATTCATGCACAGGTATTCGGGTGGCTTTGTGCCATTGTTGAAAGGCGTCAAGGCTACAGTGACCTGGTTGAGAAACAGGTTGATGATTGGCGGTTAACAAAGCGCAATGATTCACACCTTCTTGTCCATAGATGGCGACCATCTGAACATCACCCGGTTTAGGGTCAAGTGAGGCTAAGGCTTGCCAGCCTTTAGGCCAGGTGTTATTTCCAGTTGCCACTCAATGTGGGTTCAACCAATGACCCGACGACCAAAGCGTCAATGCGCTCGTTGCCGATCAGGCTCTTGTACTTGGAGAAGACATCTGCAAAGAAATCTCTGTTCTCTGCACGAATTTCAAAAACGGGGACTTTGACGCCATTGCGCTTCACCTCACCCGTAGCCATGGTGAATGCCACAGATCCATCAGTGTAGGGAACCTGACTCAAAGCTTGCAAAGCCGGTGATTTATCAAAGTAAATGGTGCCATTTTCCACCACTTCAGTCAAGAATAGATCCTCGCCAAAGAGGTCATAACTCTTGGTTCGAAGTTTTTCGATCGCTGAAATGCGTCCAACAGTGCGGAACACAATGGTGTCTCTCATCATGTCGGTTTGGTACAAGCGATTGTAATAAGAGAAAGAAGAGTCCTTCCTCACGACCACATTTACGGAATCGTAAGCGATGAAATCCTCCAAGTAGTCAATGTCATTGGCGTAGTACCCATAAGCCTCTTTATGAGTGAGTTGCGCCTCTCTCAAGAGGTCTAAATTCTCGATAACTTTCTCGTAACGCTCTATCTTGATGCGCTCATACTCAATGGGCTCCATGATGATGCGGTAGATGCTGTAGGCCAACAAAATAGACACAATGCCTAGAATGATTCGGATGATAAGGATATTTCGTGCGCTCATGAGATAAAAAAAGTTGCAGGCCAAAAGTAAACAATTTTACCTTGCGCCTTAAGTTATGCATGCCTTAAAATCTACTTTTCAGCAAGCCGTCGCTGATCACCTGCCCCATGAACTGACTGCTGGCCAGTCTCAGGCCGTTGAGGTATTCTTTCACCACGTGATGGATGGACCCCCTATGGGGGCCATGTTGCTTTCGGGTTTTGCCGGCACAGGCAAGACAACGTTGGTTCGGGCTTTGATCGCTGGATTGGCTGTGATTGACTTCAGACCCATCCTTGCTGCACCAACTGGGAGGGCTGCAAAAGTTCTTCAGGGCAATACGGGGTGGCGCGCCTTCACCTTGCATCGCATTTTGTACATCTCTGTTAAGATCCCGGGGGGTGGATTCAAGCGCATTCCGCGCCCAGCCAAGGCAAAAAATCGTGTCATTTTTGTAGATGAGGCCTCTATGATAGCCGATCAAGGACAGCAGCGCATCTTGGAGGACTTGCTGCAGTTCACCGCAAAAAGCCAACGCTGTCGATTGGTGCTCATTGGGGACAAGGCTCAGCTGCCCCCCGTGGGTCAAGAGGAAAGCCCAGCCTTGTCTGCTAAGCAGCTCAAAGACCGCTACGGATGGGACAGTGTAGAAGTTGGATTGACAGAGGTCTTGCGGCAATCAGGCGACTCAGGTGTGCTGGACTATGCCACATCCCTTCGCATGGCCATCACATCCAATTCAGGATTCCCCGCAATTCCGGCCTTGCCAGATGTCATCCCCTTGCGAGATCCGGGTGATTACCATGATGCCATGGAATCGGCTTTTGGCCCTGGTCAAGATGATGCCGTCTTGATCACGCGGAGCAATGCAAGGGCCACTGAATTCAATCAACAAATCCGGGTGCGTCTGTTGGACTTGGATGGCATGATCGATGCAGGTGATCAGGTCATGGTCGTTGAGAACAATGCTCGGTGGGTCTCACAAGAACAGGGCTTCATTGCTAATGGAGACCGCTTTGAAGTCTTGTCGATTCGTGGCATTGAACAACAGTATGGCCTGCAATTCGCAGATGCCACTTTGCGATGGTTGGACTTTGATGAACCCGATGTGGAAGCAAAAATCGTCTTGGATGCCCTGATTGGGGTGTCGCCGCGGTTGAATGAAGAAAAGGCCCGCCTGCTGCATGCATCCATCCGTGAAGCTTCCATGGAAGTCCCTAAAGAAGATCGCGCTCAATTCACACGAGAACACCCCTATGGGAAGGCCTTGCAGTTGAAGTTTTCCTATGCGTTAACTGCCCATAAATCCCAAGGGGGTCAGTGGGCTAAGGTCTTTGTCGATTGTCCGCGAATTGAGGACTGGCATGATTTGGAGTGGCTTCGATGGTTGTACACAGCCATCACGCGGACCAGTGACAAGTTGTACCTTATTGGCTTTCCAAGTGATGCCTATGAAGATGCGTGAGTTTCAACAACATCTGTTTTTTGATTTAGATCGCACCTTGTGGGATCATTACGCTGCCAACGAGCAAACCATGGCGCTGTTGCAGTCTCGCTATGCGGAGGCCCTAGGAGGGAGAGATTTGGCAAGAATCAGCAGGGAATTCAGGCAAATCAATGATCACCTTTGGACCGTCATTCAAGACAAGGGACTTGGTGTCAGCTATGTCAAAAAACGGCGCATGTTGCATTGGTTGCAATCGATTGAATTGTCACTTTCAGGCAGGGAGATTAACCAGTTGTCAAGCGAATTGGAAACCCTTTACACGGCAACCATGCCCCATCAAAACTGCCCCTTCCCTCATGTACTGAGCACGCTGGAGACCCTGCGTTCTGAGGGTTACACCTTGCACATTATCACCAATGGAACCCTGGAAGCACAGTCAAAAAAGCTAGAATCTATGGGAGTTGAAGGGTGTTTTGATAGCATCACAACGTCTGACCAATGCAAGGCCTACAAACCTCGGCGTGCAATCTTTGCCCATGCCTTGCATCGGGCCAATGTCAGGGCAGAGGATGCATGGATGATTGGCGATTCCTGGGAGCGAGACATCCTGGGAGCACAGGCGATTGGTATGCGGACTGCATGGTTCAACCCCAACCATCAGTCCAAGCCAAAGACAGACCCTCAGCCAGACATGGAATTCCATGACTGGAAGGCATTCCACCTATCTTTGCCACGCAAACCTTGACCTAACCCTGCCCATGAACGACGTCAAACCTTACCAGCCTAAACACAGCATTCGCTTGGTGACAGCTGCTTCCTTGTTTGATGGCCACGATGCCAGCATCAATATCATGCGTCGCATCCTGCAGTCCAGTGGCGCAGAGGTGATTCATTTAGGTCATGATCGCAGTGCAGAAGAGGTTGTGAACACAGCCATTGAGGAGGATGCCAATGGCATTGCTTTGACATCTTACCAGGGTGGCCACTTGGAGTACTTCAAGTACATGCGTGATCTCTTGGTGGAAAAGGGTGCTGGTCACATTCAGATCTTTGGCGGTGGCGGTGGCACCATTTTGCCTAATGAGATTGAGGAATTGCAGGCTTATGGTATTTGCAGAATTTACCATCCAGATGATGGCCGATCCATGGGCTTGCAGGGCATGATCAACGACCTGTTGGAGGCTTGTGATTTCCCCTTGGGTGGTCAGGCTAAACTGGGTGATTTAGCCGACTCAGGGCAAATTGCACGCTTGATTTCATGCGCTGAAAATTTCCCGGCGCATTACCAGACCATGCAGGACGCCGTGCAAAAGCGTGCGGACAAAAGCCATGCACCGGTACTTGGCATCACAGGAACGGGTGGGGCAGGAAAAAGCTCATTGGTGGACGAAATGGTTCGCCGTTTTCTCAGTGATCAGCCAGGCAAACGCATTGCATTGATTTCTGTTGACCCGTCCAAGCGCAGAACAGGTGGGGCCCTTTTAGGCGATCGCATTCGCATGAATGCCATCAACCATCCCGATGTGTACATGCGTTCATTGGCGACACGCCAGAGCAACCTTGCGTTAAGCCGCCATGTCAGTGATGCCTTGCGGATTTTACAGGCCGCCAATTTTGACCTGATCATTTTGGAGACCAGTGGAATTGGGCAATCAGACACGGAAATATTGGAGCACAGCGATGTGTCCCTCTATGTCATGACTCCGGAATACGGTGCAGCTACTCAGCTGGAGAAAATTGATATGTTGGATT
>Ga0308019_10001220_pt1 | contig 15882 bp, 13 predicted proteins | sample Neamet284_FD_203135 | JGI IMG/M metagenome (GOLD analysis project Ga0308019, IMG submission 203135) | Marine microbial communities from water near the shore, Antarctic Ocean - #284 | ecosystem: Environmental > Aquatic > Marine > Unclassified | place: Southern Ocean | collected 2014-10-01 | reverse complement strand
TGGCGCAAATGGGTTATAAGCCCATTATTCTAGAGCGTGGTGCAGCTGTGAGGCAGCGCACCAAAGACACGTTTGGTTTTTGGCGAAAAAAGATCCTCAACACAGAATCTAATGTACAGTTTGGTGAGGGCGGGGCAGGCACGTTTTCTGATGGCAAACTGTACAGCCAAGTGAAAGATCCAAACCATTACAGCCGCAAAGTGCTTACTGAGTTTGTAGAGGCTGGCGCACCAGAAGAAATATTGTTTGTAAGCAAACCTCATATAGGCACCTTTAGATTGGTGTCTATGGTGGAAAAAATGCGTGCTAGCATTGAAGAGTTAGGCGGTGAGATTCGTTTTGATACTCGGGTTGATGATGTACACATTGAAGATGGGCAGATGTGTGGTGTCACTCTTGCTGATGGCGAAGTGCTTAAATCTAATCATATTGCCTTGGCTATAGGGCATAGCGCCCGTGATACCTTTCAGATGCTGTTTGATAAAAATGTATATATAGAAGCCAAGCCTTTTTCCATTGGTTTTCGTATTGAGCATCCTCAAGCCCAGATAGACAAGGCACGATTTGGTGCGAATGCTGGCAATGAAATTTTGGGTGCAGCAGACTACAAGCTAGTACATCACAGCACTAATGGGCGCTCGGTATACAGTTTTTGTATGTGTCCAGGTGGCACCGTGGTGGCAGCAACGTCTGAAGAACATCAGGTAGTGACCAACGGCATGAGCCAATATTCTCGCGCGGAGCGCAACGCCAATAGTGCCATCGTTGTGGGTATTGATCCGTCGGACTATCCCGGTGATGCTCTGGCTGGAATTGAACTACAGCGTCAATTAGAACGTAAAGCCTATGTAATGGGTGGTGAAAACTATGATGCTCCTGCGCAAACTGTGGGTGACTTCCTTAAGGGTAAATCATCACAAGAGTTGGGAACAGTTCAACCTTCGTTTAAGCCCGGCATTAAACTAACGGATTTATCAGACGCTTTACCAGATTATTGTATTGAAGCTATTCGTGAGGCTATACCAGTCTTTGATCGTAAAGTTAAAGGCTTTGCCTTAGCTGATGCGTTACTTACGGGGGTGGAAACACGTACCTCGGCACCTATTTGTATTAAGCGCGGCAAAGACATGCAAAGCATCAATACCCTAGGCTTATATCCTGCTGGTGAAGGTGCAGGATATGCAGGGGGTATTATGTCTGCTGCCATTGATGGCATCAAAATAGCCGAAGCCATGGCCTTGAGCATGAACCAGCCCTGATGCCTAGATATCGCTTAAATGCCTCTAGATAGCCCATGAGTGGCTATCATTAATGGGTGACTCATGAGTGACATGTGACATATAGACTTAGATTAAGGCTAAAATAAGGTTTCACATTCTGTATTTAGATGACTTATTTTTGAAGTCACCTTAATTTATCTAACTTAAGAGTAAACCATGCTAGCAACCTATTCATTTGCCATCTGGGGCCTTTGGCTCATTTTAATAACCGTTTTTGTACAAGCTATGGTGGCTTCTGTTGCTCATCGTAAACAAAAGCACTATGTGCCTGGTATCGTTAACGACCAACTTAGTCATGAGTCATTTGTCTTTCGTAGTCATCGTACAGTTTTAAACTCTCATGAAAATTTATTGATGATGTTTGGCCCAGTATTACTGGGCATGTTGGTGGGTATGGATGCCTATTGGTTGGGTATTTTAGTGTGGATCTATGCTATTGCTCGTGTATTACACATGGCCCTGTACTATGCGCTTGCTACAGAAGCCAACCCAAGCCCTCGTACTTATTTCTTTATAGTGGGTTTTGTCGCTAATCTAGTGTTGTTGATCATGCTTGGCCTACACTTGGCTGCTTAATGAAGCACTCTGAGGTGTTTGAGCAATATCGTCTTCAAGAGCGTCGGGGTCAGCAAATTGGCATGACTGACGCCCATGAAGAGACGTTTAGGCATATTCAGTGCTTTTTTCCTGGCTGGGGTTCTCTTTTATTAAAAATACTAGAGCGCCCGCAATAATGGCCAATGCGATTGAGCTCATCCAAATAAGGTCATAAGTAGCATCTTTATCAAAGAAGTATCCCCCCAATGAAGCTGCTATGGCGGCACCGATGGAATGCCCAGCCGATAGTAACCCCATGGTTAAGCCCATCACCTTAAGGCCAATATGACTCGCCACTAAACTGGCGGTAACGGGTACAGTTGAATAATCCACTACGCCAAAAATAACGGCAAACAACAGCAGTGTTTCGTAGCTAGTACCCACATTAAGTAGTATCCAGAAGGTTAAGCCACGAACAATATAAATACAGCCAAGTAATAGAGGCCGATTCATTTTATCGGTTAACCAGCCAATACAAATCATGCCGAGTAGGTTCACCGCCGACAGTAATCCATAAGCAGCAGCACTGGGTATGGGTTTAAAGCCACAATAAGAGGCAAACGGCATTAAGTGGGTTTCAATAACGCCGGTGGTTGTGTAACCACAAATGAGATAACTCCAGAACAGCAAATGGAAAACAGGAGTAGATAAAAGTGTCTTAATAGAAGATTTTAAGTCAGTGGGCTCATTCACTGATGATGCTTCACTGACTTCTTTGATGGGTTTATCACTGGGTACGTACCAAACAAAAGGAATCAGGAAAGCAATGCCCACTGCAATGCCTACAAATCCCCAACGCCAACTAAAAGAAGCAAAAATGAATGCGATTAGAGGCACAAATAAAAACTGTCCAGCAGAAGATCCTGAGGTTGCAATGCCCGACGCAAACCCAACATTTGCGGGATAGACCCGAGCTACTGCAGAGGCAATGACGTGAGTTGCGACGATACCAAAGCCAACCCCACCGATAATTCCAAAACCAATTAATAGCACCCAGGTACTTTCGGCTATACTGATGACAACGGAGGATATGAGGACGGAAATAAGCCCTAACAGCAGAGTAAACCGAAGGCCTTTACGGTCGAGAATGTACCCAGAAACAGGCGATGCAACTGCCATGATTAACAAGGCAACAGCAGCAACATTGGACACATAGCCGCGGCTCCAGCCTAACTCACTTTCCCAGATTGGCATTGCCAGCCCTAAAGCAGCACGGGCCGAAAATACCAACGCCAATGCTAAGAAACCCAGCGCTACAACAATGACGGCTTTATGGAGCGCCTTGTTTTCACTCGTATCATTCATGTTGCTAGATTCTCCAATTGACATGGCTTGCTTTGCTTAGTCTGTTTTATACAGGTTTAGGCGGACTGACGGTAGAAATTAACAATCCACTGGAATAACAATCGTGAATCAGGCTTGCCAGAACTGTTAGCCATGCCTTGTGCTCGAATGGCGGGGCGATCATCATAACTTTCACCAGCAAGAATGCCTTCTACCATTTGTGTATCAAATTCAGGGTGGCCTTGAATACTTAACATATGGTCGTTGTATTGAACCATGTAGTGGGGGCAAAAATCACTACAGGCAAGCACTTGTGAACCTTCGGGTAGCTGCACTACTTGATCCTGGTGAAACACCATCACATCAATATTAGCGGCCCTGGGTTGCATGAATTTTGTATTCGCCACTATGGTATTGTGAGAAATGCCTAGCCCCCAACCTTTGTCGCTAAGTTCTACCTTGCCTCCTAACACTTGTGCCATAAGTTGATGGCCAAAACAGATCCCCACTGTGGATTTTTTGGCGACATTAAGCTGTTCAATAAAGCCACTCAGTTGGTGAATCCACTCTATGTCTTCGTAGACGGCAGCAGGGCTGCCATTGACCAACCACACATCGCATTGGTCTACTGATATGGGTAACTCGCCTTTATAGACATTAAAATCAGTAAAGCGAATGTTGCTGTCTATGGCCAAAAAATGCTCTCGAAAAATGGCTGGGTAGTCTAGCTCGCCCACTTTACTAAGGATGGGTTCTAAGGTATGACAAAGTAAAAGACCAATATGTAACGGCTGGCTCATAGAAAAGGCGTCCTAAACTAGGGATGTATAAAATAGAGAGGCATAAAAAAGGCTCCTTATAGGAGCCTTTAGTCGAGTGTATAACTTAACCCGGGGACATGCCACGGAGTTTTTCACTGCGGCGTCGCAACAACTCCAATACTGTTAGCAAGGCCACAGACATAACCACTAAGATACTCGCCACTGCTAAGATAGTTGGGGAGATTTGTTCACGAATGCCAGAGAACATTTGCCGTGGGATAGTGCGTTGCTCAACATCTGCAATAAACAGTACAGCGACCACTTCATCTAGGGAGGTAATAAAGGCAAACAAAGCGCCAGAAATCATACCCGGTAAAATCAACGGCATAATGATACGACGGAAGGTAGTCCAACCGTTTGCACCCATGTTTTGTGAGGCTCTCACTAAACTCATGTCAAAGCCACTCAGGGTAGCTGTCACAGTGATGATTACAAAGGGCACACCCAAAGTAACGTGAGCTAGAATAACGCCGGTGTAGGTTTTGGCGATGCCAATTGATGAATAGAAGAAGAACATGCCAGTAGCAGTAATAACCAAAGGTACGATCATAGGTGAGATAAGTAAGCTAGTGATCAGTGCACGCTGAGGCATTTCTGGGCGTGATAAACCAAGTGCTGCTAGGGTGCCTAGGGTGGTTGCTATAGTCGCAGACACCGTGGCAATAAAGAAGGAGTTACGTGTAGCACGAATCCACTGAGCATTGTTCCACATGTCTGACCACCAGCCTTCAATTGCTTCTGGGGCTTTCATACCATTATGCAAAATGTCTAAATACCAACGCATAGAATAGGCTTCGGGATCAAAGCTAAGCATGCCTTCAGTAAAGGTGAAGTAAGGCTCTGCGTTAAACGAGAGAGGCATAATGATTAGCACAGGGGCAATCAAAAATACCAAAACGCTGGCACTAATCACAAGGAATATGTAACGAGAAAAACGTTCTCCTACAGTTGCATATTCAGGCATTTTTTCCATAAAAAATAACGGAATGCCAAATATTAATAAAAATCCAACAGCAGCTTTGGTAGTGCCTGTAAGTAGTACAACGAGCACGGCGGCTAAGGCTAAGTATAAGTAGGCTCGGCCTTTAGTTTTAATTTGTTTTTGTAAAAAATTAGTCATTTGAGTATCTCAATTATTCCTTAACCAAACTTAAGCTTATCGATGCCGATAAGTCGGTTGTAAACCCAATAAAGTAACAATACAACCACTAATAACATGGTGCCTAACGCAGCACCTAAGCTCCAGTTGAGGGACTTTTGAATGTGATATGCAATAAGGTTAGAGATTAACAATCCATCTTGACCTCCCACTAAAGCGGGGGTGATGTAATAACCAATGGCAAGGATGAATACCAACAAGGTGCCTGCAGCAAGACCAGGTAAGGTGAGTGGCAAATACACACGGCGGTATGCGTAGAGAGGTTTAGAACCCATGGATAACGCCGCACGCATGTAGGTGGGTTGAATGGTTTTCATGACCGAATATAGCGGCAAAATCATAAATGGTAGCAAAATGTGTACCATGGCAATAATAGTGCCCGTTTGGTTGTAGATCATTTGTATTCGGCCATCTTCACCAATCACACCAAAATAAACCAATAGATCATTAATTACGCCTTCAGTTTGCAATATTGCGATCCAAGCTGTGGTCCGCACTAACAATGAGGTCCAGAAGGGAAGCAACACCATAATCATCAATAGGTTAGATTGACGTAGGGGTAAAATAGACAGCAAGTAAGCCACAGGGTAGGCGAGCAATACACAGATAAAGGTGATAAGAGCTGCAAGCCATAGGGTCTTAACAAAGTTATTTAGGTAAATTTGGTACAACTCGTCGGCTTTGACGATTTCGCCAACTTCATTGTATTTCATGTCCATAGCAGAAACATAAAACGACGGGGAAATGTCGTGGGAAGCGCGCTGTAAAGTGAGCCAAACTTGTGGGTTAGCCCATTTCTTATCGAGCTTAATGAGCGCTTCTTTATAGGGCCCTTCTTTGATTTTTCCTACTTTACGAGCAGATTTGGTAAACAAGCTACGACTGCCAGGCATTTCGTAGTTAATGCGGGTGGCCATGTTGCCAGCAGTACGGCCAACTTCACGTACTTTTTTGGCTTTGGCTAAATCTTTGACAAAAATTTCAAAAATTTCTTCCGACGGTAAACCCTGTCCATCCCAGGTCTGGATGGCAGTAGCGAAGTCGGGCACTACGCCAGACACCTTGTTGTTATGGATACTATTGAACAGCATTTGACCAATAGGGAAGACAAAGCTAATTAGCAAAAACAATACCAAAGGTAGTGTCAATAAAAAAGCGCGACGGCGCTGAATAGCTGTGGTTTTGGCTAGCTTTTGTTTTAAAGGCAGCGTATTAGCTTGATCTATAGATGGGTTCGCAGTAGTCATAAACGGTGAGGTATCTAGAAAAAAAGAAACAGGGCGGGCCTAGTTAAAGGCGCCGCCCTAGGAGGTAAGTCGATGACTTACTTAGTTAACCATGCGTTGAAACGCTCGTTTAACTGGTCTGAGTTATCTGCCCAGAACTCAAAGTCGTTCTGAAGTGCACGCTTGAAGTTATCAGGAGCAGTAGGCATGTGTGATGCCATTTCTAGACTTGCATCGGAGTGGAAAGAACCCACTAGGCCAAATGAAGACTTACGTAAAGGACCGTAAGGAATCCAGCTAGCTTGGTCTGCAAGCGCTTTGGTACTAGTTGAGAACTTAACGAAGTCCATAGTTGCTTCTTGGTTAGGTGCGCCTTTAGGAATAACCCAAAGATCCAAGTCCCAAACCTGGCCGTCCCAGTTGATTACGAATGGCTTGCCTTCAGAGGCAATAGCGTTAAATACGCGGCCGTTATAAGCAGTGGTCATAGTTACTTCGCCGTCAGCCAATAGCTGTGGTGGCTGGGCACCTGATTCCCACCATACGGTTGAATCTTTGATGGTATCTAGCTTAGCGAATGCGCGGTCGATGCCAGCGTCTGTGCTTAGCATTTCGTAGACGTCTGCTGGTTCAACACCATCAGCCATAAGTGCAAGCTCTAGGTTAGGCTTAGCACCTTTACGTAAGCCACGCTTACCCGGGAACTTGTTGAGGTCAAAGAAGTCCTGAAGACCGTCAACACCTTGGATCTTGCTTTCATCATGGATGAATACAGTGGACCATACGATGTTACCTACAGCACACTCTGCAAGAGCGCCAGGAAGGAAATCTTCTGAAGCTGGAACGCCGTTGGCGCCATCTGGCAATACAGAGTGATCCATCACTTCTAAGATACCTTCGTCACAACCACGAACGGCGTCAGAAAGTTCTACGTCAACTAGGTTCCAAGTTACGTTACCTGCTTCTACCTGTGCCTTAATTTCGGCCAAGCCACCGTTGTAGTCTTCAGATACGACGGTGTTTCCAGTGTAACCATTCCAAGGCTTATGGTAAGCCTCTACCTGTGATTTAGTATAAGCGCCACCCCAAGATACTACGGTGATGCTTTCTGCTTGAACACTGCCGGCAATCATAGTGGTAGCAACTGCAGCGGCGATCAAGGTCTTGTTTACAAGCTTGTTCATTGTGTATTTCTCCAAGTTTTTGTTATTAAGAATTGTTACAACAATTCGGCTAGGCTTCGATGCGTATAAATTGAATTATGCATCAAGGGCCAAGCAATCCTCCATCTTCCAGCCAATCGGCACTGTATTGCCTTCTTGCAATAAGCTATTAGCAGCTGAATTAGGAACTTTGACGATAAAATCGTCGTGTCCGCACACGGTGAACCGCGTACGGATATGATCGCCATGGTAGATTAGTTCTTCTACCTTGGCGGAAAATAAGTTGTCTACGCTGCCAGCCTCAGGGTTTACAAAAACCCGCTCTGGGCGCAGTGAAATTGTAGTGCGGTCGCCTACAGCTTCCACGTTAACTTTACTAGCAACTAGTGCGTCGCCGCTGTCACTCAATACTTCAACCTTATCACCACTAATGGCTGTCACTTTACCCATTAAGCGGTTGTTCTCGCCAATAAAGTTAGCAACGAAGGCATTCTGTGGCTTTTCGTAAAGGTCTGCGGGTGCAGCACACTGTTGCACAATACCATCTTCGAATACCGCTATACGGTTAGACATAGTCAAGGCTTCGGTTTGATCGTGGGTTACGTAAACCACTGTTAAACCTAGCTCTTCGTGTAAATGCTTGATTTCGTATTGCATTTGCTCACGTAAGTTTTTGTCTAAAGCGCCCAGAGGCTCATCCATTAATACAAGGTCCGGATCAAAAATCAAAGAGCGGGCTACGGCCACACGTTGTTGCTGGCCACCAGAGAGTTGCATGGGGCGACGGCCACCAAAGGCGCCAAGTTGCACCATGTCGAGGGCTTTGTTGACACGTTCTTCACGCTCAGCTCTAGGGATTTTGCGCACTTCCAAAGGGAAGGCCAAGTTCTCTGCAACAGTCATGTGTGGGAATAGGGCGTAGTTTTGAAATACCATACCAATGCCGCGCTTGTAGGGCGGTACTTTATTGATCGGTTTTCCTTTTAAGTAAATCTCACCCTGTGTGGCGGGTTCAAAACCTGCCAACATCATTAGGCAAGTGGTTTTACCAGAACCTGATGGCCCAAGCATGGTGACAAATTCACCAGGGGCTACGTCAAGGTTGAAATCTTTAACGACGAGGGTTTCGCCATCGTAGCTTTTTTGAATATTTTCAAAGCGTACAAGTGGTGTTTCACCAGTCATAGGGGGAGCTCTTTTATTATTGAGAAGAGATTAATGTGAAACCTTTAGGATATTGAACATTCATTTTCCCCAATAGATTCACGCTGCGAGTAACTAAAGTAACGCCAAACACTAGTAAGAAACAAGCCCAATGTGTCACACGCGACGCATATAGGTAAACAATGGCGAGTAAATTGGCATGTTGGTTCATTTGCTCATTACCAGCTTGCGTCATTTCCAATGAGCTAATTGTTATTACTATTAGTCAAGTTTAGGCTTTATATTAGTGCAGTTAAATATTAACTTAGTTGCATTAACTTCACTAAAAGGTTAACTAATGGCTATGCCAATACCAAGAGTAATACATTTTTATCTATTTCATTGACAGTATATTGATGGGTACTTTGGTGCGTGTCTCTGCGCGTGATTGTTGAGGAGGGCAGCCTTAATAAGTTGCTAAACTGTGGGTATCGCCATCCACTGTGAGGCTTTGGCCAGAAATTTTTGCACCTAAATCGCTGAAGCTAAAGACAATCATGTTGGCAATATCTTCAGCGTCTACAAACGTGGTCATAGAAGTGTTTTTGACATTATCTTCGCGTACCTTTTCTAAACTCTCGCCAGTAGCTTCGGCAATGCTACTGATGACACGGTCCATACGCGCCCCGTTTACTGCACCTGGACAAATACAATTAACCCGTATATTAAACGGACCTAGTTCCATGGACATGGTTTTACTGAGTCCCACAATGGCCCACTTTGCACTGGCATAAGGGCTGCGCATAGGGTAACCAAACAGTCCTGCGGTGGAAGATAAGTTCATAATGGCGCCACCGTGTTGTTTTATAAGCGGGATGGCGTATTTTGAAACATAAAAGGTAGCATGAAGATTAACATCGAAGGTGGCTTTCCATGCCTCAATGTCTAGGGTTTCCATAGGGCCTGCAGGCCCTGACACACCCGCGTTATTCACCAAAAAATCTAGCTTTCCCGAGAATTCTTGTTGCAATTGGGTAAACATCTCGGCCACTTCATCTGGCTTGGCAACGTTGGTTACACTCGTCGATAAGAGAGGGTAGTCTTGCTTAAAATTAGCCAGTGCTTGGGCATCAATGTCGCATACATGCACCTGAGCACCAGCATTCATCAATGCAATGGCGGTGGCTTTACCTAAACCTGTAGCGCCTGCTGTAATTAAAGCCTTCTTGTTTGTAATGCCTTGCATGTATGTCTCTCCAGAATTGCCAATGGGTTTGATAGTGACCGAGTTTAAACCGGTGAGCTTGTATATATCCGTAGTATATCTGTCTGTTTTTGATAAGAAATGAGCCGGCTGGTGTCGATACACTGCCCATCATCTGTTCAATTATGAGCCTATATATGACTAAGCTAGATTTCTATATTAATGGTCAATGGTGTAAGCCTTTGACAAGTACACAACTGTTACCTGTCATTAACCCTGCTACAGAAGCAGCCTTTGCAGAGGTGTGCCTTGCTAACACCGACGATGCAGAGGCCGCTGTGAATGCCGCAGCTAATGCCTTTGAAGCGTGGAGCCAAACCTCTTTGCAACAACGAATACTCAAGGTAGAAGCATTTTTGGCTGCCTACCAGAAACACTATGGCTCTATGGCTAAGGCCATTACTGAAGAGATGGGTGCGCCAGCGTCTATGTCATACGACATACAAACAGAAACCGGCGTAGGTCACACAGAAGCTCATTTGCAAGCCGCTAAGGCTGCTTTACCGGATGAACCTATTGGCGAACATGGTCAGCTGCTCAAAGAACCCATTGGGGTTTGTGTACTCATTACACCTTGGAACTGGCCCATTAACCAAATTGTCTGCAAAGTTGTTCCAGCCTTATTGGCGGGTTGTACCATGGTGCTTAAACCAAGTGAACTAACGCCTGTATCAGCACAACTATTTGCGCAGTGTATCCACGAAGCAGGCATCCCGAATGGGGTATTTAATATGATCCATGGCACCGGTGCAGATATAGGGGGCTATATGACAAGTCACCCATTAGTAGACATGGTGTCGTTCACGGGATCTACCCGGGCAGGTGTAGAGATCGCAAAGTCTGCTGCTGCAACTGTGAAACGTATGAGCCAGGAGTTGGGCGGTAAGTCTGCCAATATTATCTTTGCTGATGCCGACTTAAATGCTCAAGTAGAGATAGGTGTGCAGGCGTGTATGCTTAACAGTGGCCAGAGTTGTGATGCTCCAACACGAATGTTGGTAGAGGCCAGTGTATATGACCAAGTTGCAGCGCTGGCTTTAGCGACAGTAGAAACAATAACCTTGGGTAACCCACAACAACAAGGCGATCATTTGGGCCCAGTGATATCGCAGCCCCATTGGCATAAAGTGCAAGGCTTAATCCAAGTGGGTATAGATGAGGGAGCCACTTTGTTATCTGGCGGTGTAGGTAAGCCCCTCGGTTTCGAACAAGGTTATTACGTTAAACCCACGCTGTTTGGTGATGTGAATAACGCCATGGCGATTGCCCAAGAAGAAGTCTTTGGCCCCGTATTAGTATTGATTCCTTTTACAGATGAGGCAGAAGCGATTCGTATTGCTAACGATAGTCCCTATGGTTTAGGAGCGTATGTGTCTACCCAAGACATGGATAAAGCCCGTCGTGTGGCCCGGAAATTGAGAGCCGGCACGGTACACATCAACATGGCCGATTTGGAATATTGCATGCCGTTTGGTGGTTACAAACAATCGGGTAATGGGCGTGAATATGCAGGTTTTGGATTACACGAATTTCAGGAAATAAAAGCCATTGCTGGCTACCGTTAAATCACCACACTAAACACACAGGTTGATGAAATGAAAATAGGTTTTGTAGGGCTAGGTAATGTCGGAAGCAAGTTAGCAGGTAGTTTATTGCGTAATGGCTATGAGGTGGTTGTTAGAGATCTGAACCCTGAATTTGTAGCAAATTTTGTTGCGCGGGGAGCTAGCTCTGCTGATTCTCCAAAACAGCTTGCTGAGGCCAGCGACATCATTATTACGTGTTTGCCTTCGCCCGCGGCGTGTTCGGCAGTGATGGAAGGAAATAGCACTGAAGAAGGCGTTATTGCAGGCTTGTCTGACGGTAAAATATGGCTGGAAATGTCTACCACAGACGAGAGCGAGATAAGGCGTATTGGGGCACTGGTAAAGGCTGCAGGCGCAGAACCTGTAGACTGTCCAGTGTCTGGCGGTTGCCATCGGGCAGACACAGGCAATATTTCTATTTTTGCAGGGTGCACTCGGGCGACATTTGAGCGCGCCTTACCTGTGCTTACTACTTTAGGCAGGCGAGTATTACACACTGGGGAGTTAGGCACGGCATCAAAATTAAAGGTAGTCACTAACTACTTAGCTACGGCGCATCTAGTCGCATTAGGCGAGGCGTTAACAGCCTGCAAAGTCATGGGTTTGGACATGAACGTGAGTTACGAAGCTATTAAGGCTTCTTCGGGCACTTCTTTTGTTCACGAAACAGAATCCCAAGTGATTCTTAATGGTTCGCGAGACATTAACTTTACCGTTGACCTAGTGCTTAAAGATGTTGGCCTATTCAATACCTTGACGCAACGGGAAGGGATGAAGTTAGACTTGGCGCCATTATTGGTGGATATTTTTAGCCAAGCGCAAGATGAGTTTGGACCTCGAGAAAAGTCTCCCAATATCATTCGACGTTATGAAGAACCCATGGGTGTTAAAGTATTAGGTAAGGGGTTTCCAGCCGATATCCTTGATGATGAGCCAGAAGAAGCTGGCTATGAACTCATGGTGCCGGGCCGCCAAGACGGCTAGTTGAAGCCAGCCTTAACTCAAGTTTTGCGCAAGGCTCGGTTAGTTTTAGCCGTTGCCAAGGCTTGGGTGGGATCATCTGGCCAAGGGTGCCTTGGGTAACGCCCCTTCATTTCTTTTTTAACCTCTGTGTAACTGGTCGTCCAAAAATGGGCTAAGTCTTGAGTGACCTGTAAAACGTGCCCGCCAGGTGACAGTAAATGCACCTGCAAGGCGGTACCATAACCAATGCTTGGAGCCTCTTGCATGCCAAATAGCTCTTGCAGCTTAACGGCCAATACGGGTGGATGCTGACTGTAGTCGATAGTGTGAGCATTACCCGAAGGCACAGTGAATCGAGCGGGCGCTAACTGCTCTAGTTGATTAGGTAAAGGCCAAGGTAAAAGGTTGCACAGTATTTGTTTTAAATTGAGTCGTTTTAGGTCTTTAAGGTGAGTGGTTTTATCTAAAAAGGGCCCAAGCCAATCCGACAAGGTGTCAGTTAACCTTTGTGGCGATACATTAGGCCATGGATTGGGTGTCCCTGCGCTACTGGGGTAAGTTTGGTGCAATAGCTGTACTTTGGCTTGCCAGTTAAGGGTGTCTTTATCCCAGTTCAATGGCGATAATTTTAATTGCGCTACATAAAAACAAGTTGCATTAATTCGAGCTTGAGGCTCCACCTTGGCGATGCGTTGGGTATTAATTTGAAGTTGCCCGACTTGGGTATGCCGTTCAGCAATGAGACGATCGTGTTGCTCATGCCAGAATATGTCGGTTTGTTCTTGTGTTAGGTGCTTTAATGGCCCTGAAAACAACTTGGAAGGTAATTCTACCGCCAGACAAAGGCGTTGTGCATTGTCGCCTGTTTTATGCTCAAAACCGATAGTGCTGGCAATCGCTAGCCACGGGGAGCCTCCGTTTGATTGCTGGCATGTCACCCGTTTGCCGTTGGCTAGTTTGTATTGTTTTGGGTCTGATGTTTGTTGAGCAATACGTTCTGGCCAAGCGTGGGCAACCAAAATAGCGGCTAATTGGCTGGTGTTGTAGTTGTGACTAATGGGTGGAGTTGAGTCCTGCGGCATCTGGCTAAACAAACGTTTAGCTTGTTTAGTGAGTCTTTTGTGTATGTTCATTAGGTTGGGTTGGGCAGGCTGATTGCTGTTAAGCCAGTTAACTCGTACCATCAAGTCATAATCATTGTTTGAGCGTGTTGCTAAAGGATCTTTTTCGCTGAGGAGTGCCACCAGTTGGCAGCCTAAGAACAGCGTGTTATAGCGTTGTGCAGTGATTAATAAATGACCTAGGCGTGGGGATAAAGGTAATTGGCTCATCCTTTGTCCGTGGGGCGTGATCACCAGGCCCTGAGCTGAAGATGCTAGCCCCTCAAGCCCCCCAAGCTTCACTAGAAGCTGCTCGGCCTTTTGCCACGGACCTTGCGGAGGTGGATCCATCCACCGCATTTCACCGGGATCAGAACATCCGAAGGCATATAACTGTAAGCATAAATTAGTTAAATCAGTTTGTTTTATTTCCACGGACGCATGAGGTGCCAGGCCTTGCTGTTCTGTGTCACTCCACAAACGATAACAGGTACCTGCACTTAGTCTTCCTGCTCGACCAGCGCGCTGGGTGGCTTGTGCACGGGACACCTTCACTGTCCTTAGACGGCTTAGGCCAGTTCGTGTGTCATAGGCCATTTGGCGCGATAGGCCTAGGTCAATAACACACTCTATACCTTCAATGGTGAGGCTGGTTTCGGCAATGTTAGTGGCTAGAACAATCTTTCGTTTACCCTTAGCTGCTGGGCTAATAGCCAGTTGTTGCTGTTCCATAGGCAACTCCCCATAGAGAGCTAAGAGTTCAATTTGAGGTGAACACAGGTTAGAAAGTTGGTCTTGAGCTCGATGAATTTCTCCACGGCCAGGTAAAAACACTAGCAAGCTGCCTTGGTGGTTGACTAGCGCCTGGGCTACGGTGTCATAGAGCGCGTTATAGATTTGACCTTGGCTTGGAGTAGGGCACACTTGATGTGTGGTGACTGGGAATTGTCGTCCTTGGCTAACCACAATAGGTGCGTTATCGAGTAACTGGCTTACGCTTTGAGCGTCCATAGTAGCAGACATGATGATGAGCTTTAGTGGCTCTTCATCTCGCAGTAGTTCGCGGCCCTGAAGGCACATGGCTAAGCTCAAATCACCGTCTAAGCTACGTTCGTGAAACTCATCAAAGATGATAGCGCCTATGCCCTCAAGACTTGGGTCTTGTTGCAGCATGCGCAGTAAAACCCCGTGAGTAATCACCTCAATACGGGTATGCGAACTTACCTTGGTGTCCAAGCGCATGCGATAGCCTACGGTGTGACCGCAGGTTTGTTGAAGGCTTTTGGCTAAAAAGTGTGCGGTGGCAAGGGTAGCAATGCGCCGTGGTTCAATCAGCAGTATTTTTTGCTGGCCTAACCAAGGGGATTCGAGTATTGCCAAGGGTACACGGGTGGTTTTACCAGCACCTGGAGGCGCAATAAGCACCACTTCATGGTGGTTTTCTAGTGCCTCGCACAGGGTGGGAAGCACCTCATCAATGGGTAATGAGGTGGGTGCTAGGGGCATAACTAGAAGGCTTTAAAGGTGAGGGTCGTAAGGGACCTCGAGATACCTTCTATGGTTAACAGATGATCATTAATATACTTTCCTACATCGTCTTCTGAAGGAATGTAAAGTTTCATTAGTAAGTCATAATCGCCACTGGTTGAATAGAGTTCAGAGGCAATTTCCCGTTCATAAATTGCATCAGCTACCGCATAGGTTTTACCCGGGTTGCAACGAATTTGAACAAATACACAAGTCATAGTATTTCCTAAATAAACCGAAGTAGATTTCAGCGCCATTGACCATATCCAAGCCTGGCGCTGCTGGCACATTAGCGCGACAAGAAAGATGGCTAGCAGTTGTCTGTGGCGAGTTGCCTCCAGTAGCACTGCTAAATGAGCTAGATTGGTGGGTTACTTTAAAGAAAGATACCTACTGGTGCAACTTATTCCCTAGGTTATTAAGTGTATCGTTTGCGCACCTGGAGCCACAGGGTATGTCTATCTGTTGCTAGGGGAGCGTCTAGGCGTCGCTTTAATAATGTTTTAGTTTAGTCCAGTTTACGGACAAGCCAGATTGCTAGTATTGACCAACAAACTCAATAGAGTTCACTCCCTTAACATCAATTTAAAAATAACCATATTCGATTGAAATAAAAAATTCCCAGCAGTAAATATATCTGATATTATTTTGAATAATTCCTAACAAGAACTTGTTATTCTTTTTAAGAATACGGGCTATTATACTAATCCGTAGACACTAAACTACTGCAAGGAAAACCTAATGCTCACTACTGCCGAAAAGTTTTTAT
>Ga0308019_10001215_pt1 | contig 15898 bp, 13 predicted proteins | sample Neamet284_FD_203135 | JGI IMG/M metagenome (GOLD analysis project Ga0308019, IMG submission 203135) | Marine microbial communities from water near the shore, Antarctic Ocean - #284 | ecosystem: Environmental > Aquatic > Marine > Unclassified | place: Southern Ocean | collected 2014-10-01 | reverse complement strand
AAAAGAATCACCAGCACAATCGATTCTAGACCACCACCTCCTGTCAGTATTAATTTCAAATCACTGAATGAAAACTCCCCCGGGCCCATGTATTGGGCAATCTCGATATGTGTGAGGTCACGCTGAACCAAAGCAATGAGTCGAACAATTAACAGCAATAACAACTGAACTGGGGGCAACCAGCGAATGACCAAAATTGCTTTCAACCAAAAAGAAGAATTCTTCTTTTTTGCATATGTTTGTATTGCCTCATTGAAAACCCATGCGAAGAGACCGAACACGAACAGCGGCAAAAACCACGGCATTGTGTCCCCCAACATGTTTGAGCCTGGGGTGCAAAGCCCTTGAGGATGGCGGAAGCAAGATAGAGAGGAGGCAAGACCCACACACATGGCCCGCGACCAATGGCAAGAGCAAGATTTGCTTGTTGTAGCACGCGATACGCCTTTAGCTAATCTTGCAAAGAACTTAGGTTACAACCTCGATTCTTGGATTCAATCAGCCACAACTTCTCTTCCCGAAACGCTCCGAGTCACGCGCGCTCGGCACGATAAAGATTGGACAGAAGCGCAACTCCGTGAATTAGGAGGGCAACCTCTACCTTGGGCCGAAGATGGTTTTGCTTGGCAAATGCCCTTTGCACGTGGACAAGCCCCCGATGAACGCAGCAAGTATATTCTAAGTCTACTTCATGATTCAGGCCGAATTACACGCCAAGAAGCAGCAAGTATGCTTCCTGTCGTTGTCCTTGACCCCCAACCTGGTGAATTAGTATTGGATTTGTGTGCCGCGCCGGGTTCCAAAGCAACTCAAGTCGCAGAAGCAATAGCGCCAAACGGTGTCGTTGTTGCCAATGAACCGATATCAGGCCGCGTCAATATGCTCGTCTCGAACAGAGGCCGACTCTCGACGACAAACATGCTCATCAATCAACAAGATGGCCGACATATCGGCCGGATTCCCCCACCTGGGTACGATGGAATTGTGGCCGATGTTCCTTGTACGGGTTCAGCAACAACTCGAAAAAACAGAAATGTATGGTGGAAGTGGTCACCAAAAGAAAGTCGTACATTGTTCCGTTTGCAAGTTGAGATCACTCTAAGAGGGGCTAGTCTCTTACGCCCTGGTGGAAAATTAGTTTATTCGACCTGTAGTATCGACCCTTGCGAAAATGAGGCTGTAGTTGCCCAATTATTGCGGAAATTACCGTATTTAGAACTCGTGGATATTGATGAATCAAAACTTCCGGGTTTGAAACTACGGCCGGGACTCACTGACTGGGATGCGCTTGATGAACAGGGAGAGCCCCTTCCGAGAGGTGACGAAGTTGCCCAAACCACCTTCCTCCAACCTGCTCACATGAGCCCTGCAGCTCGACTTCATTGGAATCAATTACTGGATGAAGAAATCGACGAAGACACCGAACTCCGCATCCAATCAGAACTTGCGAAATGTCGCCGTCTCGTTCACCACGATAACGACACAGGTGGCTTTTTTGTCGCTCTGTTCCGCCATCGCCCTGAAGCAACTCCGGAAGGAATTGCGAAATCCTTCATCCGAAATCGAAAACCCCCTCTTCATTCTGGTTGGGTGCCTTTGGTTCTCGACCAACCTCAAACGAACCGCCACACTATTTACGCTGCAAGTTCCGAAACGATTGACGAAGCAAAAACAAGGTATGGGCTGGACGGGAAGGACCTGTCATGGTGGACTCGTGGTAAGCGTTTGAACATCGCTCCAAAAATGGTTGAAGAGCGTATTTTCAATCAAAAATGCCCAAATAAGCGCGGTAATTTATGGCCGGAGGGGACATTCCATCCTCTCAAACTCATCCATGTCGGTTTACCGGCCTTCACCAAGAAGCGAGATGCTTGGCGCTCCCGGCAGGAAGCAGTTCCAGCACTTCATTCCCTGATTACTGAATCGAAACATAGTATCTCGACTGAAACATTAACTCGATTGTTAAAGGGTTGGGCTCCAATGATAGAACAGTATAACAGTGAATTTGAACCCATTGAAGTTGATGGCCCCCTCTTGCTTTCCAGCCAGTTACCAAGCGGAGAGGCTCTGATATCCGCATGGGCTGGTGCGCGTTTGACTTTGATGATGGATCTAAAAGCGAGAGATATTCTACGGCTCAAACTTGATATGCCTTTCCAAGCCGATGACGAGGAAGAGTGAACATTATGAGAACTCAATTGTTCCTCATTTTTATATTCTTGAGTATCGTTGCAGTACCCTTCGCCTCACCCGAAGAGAGTGAGGGATTGAATCTCGTTGCTTCCAAACCTCTCCCTGAACAAAGCAGTTCTGAAACAGTAATCCACGAGAACTTCCTTTCCCAAGACGGGCCTTATGAGGTCGAAAATAATCCGGATATGGTCCTTCTTTCTTGGTGGAAATGGAGTCAAGAAACCAATTCCGATTGGCCGGATGACGATGCACAATCTCGCCTTGGAGAATTAGGACTTGAAGATGGAACGATCTCCCTGTTTAACGAGGCCCAAGGCGATAACCTTACTCTTGACGAGGGACTTCTTCTCGGCCGCCAACATTCGCGTGAACAGCCAATATTGGCTCTTGAAGGGTCTATCGAAATTGTGAGTAATGAGTTCAATGAATGGTTTTTACGTTTCCCAGTTGAAATGACTCCACTGGTGAACTTAAGTGAAAATACCGTACTCTATTTCTTTGTCACTGAAGACGATGCTACGGACAATCATGGTCGTAAAGCAACTCATTTAGTTCGAGACATGATGCCTGAAATTGGTTTTTCGAACATGCAAGGAAATACTACTGAAACAGTATGGGAGATTCCACCTGAACATCTACTCGCAGCAGGTATTGATTTGGAATCCAATCCATATGGCTGGCACATTACTTTGGCCTTTTTCGGTGAATCCGAAGGTGACGATACCAATCGCCTACTGGCCCTCTACCACACTTCTCTTCCAACTCGATGGGAAAACAGTACTGCGGGGCATTTAGCGCTCCCAGTATTCTTGCTCATATTCGCCAGTGTTCTAGCATCCGGTGCAGTGGCTAATGCGTTGAAAAGAGAAAAAGGCATGCCCAAATTGAATGCAGAATGGGTCGAGAGAGGCCATCTTGCTGCCCATTTCACATTTCGCGCAGGCAATCAAAAAGTTACGTTAAAGTCCTGCGAATCAGAACCTCCCTGGCAAATTAAAGGCGGATTTAAGACCAAACGCATCGCTCCACATTCAGAACTCGAATTCACACTTCGGTTCAAAGAAAGATTTGATACCGATTGCCAAATTTCCTTGGGCCTTGAAGTCGAAGAACTTGGAACATGGACTCAATACCTTCGCCTTTCCTCTCCACCTCAACTTTCAACAAAGAATGGGCAAAGTGTTGAAACCAATGAACAACAAGCATCGATTGGTGAACCCAATGGACCTCGATGAAACCGACCGTGCGCTCTTGGCTGCTATGCTTGAAGATGCACGAACAAGTCAACGAGCGCTAGCACGTAAAGTTGGAATCGCTCAAGGAACGGTCCTGAATCGAATTCGACGAATGGAAGAGGCAGGTATCATCAAAGGCTACAGCGTCATCTTAGATCCAGCATCAATGGGTTGGACGATGACCATTATGGCAGGGCTACGAATCGTCAAAGGAAGGATGATCGATGTCCAGACAAAAATTGCCGCAGACCCTCGCGTTTTTGCTGTATACGACGTGACTGGTGAATGGGATTCGATGGTTCTGGCACGAGTCAAGGACCGCGAAGACCTCGACAATCTCACAAAGACAGTCTTCACACTCGACGGCGTTTCGCGTTCATTTACACACGTGGTTCTCAATACGGTAAAGGAAGATGGTATGCCCAAACCGCCTTCAAAATCTTAACTTATGAGTTGTATCCAACAGGGTCCTCTTGTTCTATGAAGGGCGACAATTCTACGTCGAAACTCTTCAAAGATTCGACGACACGTGTTTCTGGTTTCAGTGCTTTCACCAATTGGTTGCGTAAGATGTGGCAGACCTTTACATCAAGGCTTTCAAGTCGTTCAGTAAGCGTTTTTTGTAATCTACTGCCGGTCCTGTCCCAATCCATTAGGAGACAGACACTCGGCCCACCATCAGCATTACGGGTGCCGTAATTTTCGTACAAGTAGGTGATGAAACGGTCTAAATCCCAGCCTCTATTGAGCACTTCAAGCGGTCCGATATATCCAAGAGTTTCCAAAGCAGCACGGTCACGCTTTCCTTCAAGAACGACTGGCCAGTGTTGTTCACGGTTTTTTTTACGCGCTTCGCCTAATGCCAAACCGGCAAGAGCGAATCGTTCTGCTGCATTACCGCTGCCAACTGGTGAGCGATGTTTTTGGTCGCGCATTTACTCTTCCTCCAAATGCGGTTCTAGCTGTTGAATCAATGCCTCTGCAGATATGTTTTCGATTCGCACTTTTTTGCTTCTTGACGTGGCCCCACTCACGATTTTCAATTGCGATTTGGGAATTCGAAGTGATGTTGAAAGAACATGTAGGACCGCATGGTTTGCTTTTCCTTTGAGCGCATCGGCACGAACAGCAACCGTCAATCTTCCCCGCCATTCATTGAAACCAACAATTCCTTGTCTTTTTGCACCTGGCTGAACATCGACCTCGAGCATTACTGCCCCGTCCAATGTGGATTGAACGCATGAGGAAATCGCCATCAAATCAATCAAGAGGAGGTCGTTTATCAACCTGCCATCTTCTTGGAGCATTCGTTCTTATGGAAATATGCATATTTTGAAGCACTTAGGCACTTTTCAACCCTTCCAAGAACCTCCAAATATATGAATGTGAAATGGCAAAACCAAAAAGGCAAATATGTCGCGAAGCACCTCGTAAACTGCAAGGGTTTAAGGCCGGTATCACCGGCCCTTCATTTGAGGATAATCTATGCCTGCTGAAGACACTGTTTTCAATGTCGTGTATGACAAATATATGTTTTGGAGTATCCTCGTGGGTATCTTCACCTTCGGTTGGATGTTTATCGCTATGCTGCGATACCGCGACGGTGTAGAACCCGATACCACTGAAAAGTACAAAATTGAAGTTGGTTCATTCCCCGTTGATAGCCACAACACAAAATTGGAAGTCGCCTTCTATGTTCTGCCAACGATTCTTGTGGTTTGGCTGACAATGATTGCTCTTGCCTCAAACTACTCCGCATGGACAATCCCAAACGATGAAGACACCTTCAATGTCGATGTGATTGGCAAGCAATGGTTCTGGGAATTCCACTACCTGGAAGAACTCACTTGGGAAGATGATCCAAACGCAACGAACATCGACGTCGATTGGTCTGCAACAAACCTCATCGTCGATACTAGCGGCTCCGAAGCCACGAATGTAACCGTCGAAATCGACGGGGTAAAATTCGATTATGCCATTGATATAGTTGCGGAAATGGCTTCGATATCAGATTTCTATCTAGACACCAACCTCCATAATGTCATAACAGTATATGATGCCAATGACGTTCTGCTTCACACCTGGGAACACCTCCCAGTCGGCACTATTCTTTCAACTGCTGGGGGCCAACATTTGATCATTCCATGCGATGAGAGCTCTACTTTGGACCTCTATTCTCGCCCACACGACAACTCCAATCCTGCCTACGTCGGCGTTCAACACTCCTTCTGGTTGCCAGAATGGGGCGTTAAAGAAGATTTAGTCCCGGGACTTGAAGCGGGCACAGTCATGACTTTCATGCCGGATGATGCAGGTACTTTCCCTATTCGCTGTGCAGAATATTGTGGCCTCTACCACTCGAAGATGGTTGGAAACATCGACATCGTTGCTCGTGATGGTGCATCATGCGCAGCCGACTCAGGAATTAAGAAAATGGATACCGGCAGTGATGGAGGCGGGTACTGATGTACAAGCGCCTCACACTTCTCGCACTTGTGCTGGTCATGCTTGTGGCAGCACCTCAATTCGAGGCAATGCCAACAGGTATTGGTAGTGCAGCAGATGGTGGTTGCAGTTGTCACGCAGGTGCTTCGCCAGACACAAAAGTCCTCGTCACAGGCTTACCTGATTCGTTCAACGCCAGTGAAACCTATTCATTCACAGTCACCGTTCAAAACGATGTAATGGAACTCTACAACGGCGGCGTCGTTGAAGAAGACGGAACTGGATGGAACGGCCGGGCAGGCGGTTTCAGAATACTCTCGACTGGCGGCATGGTTTCGACCGTCAATGAATCGCTCGGCCATGACATGGATGGCGGACTCACCCATACTAGCGAAGCAAACACCGTTCGAACCTGGGACTTTGAATGGGTCGCACCTGCAGACGATACCAAAGTTGTAGAATTCACCATTTATGGTAACGCAGTAAACGGCGGTGCCGGCGCTGGTGGCGACTATTGGAATCAAGCAGACCTTTCCATTCCTGGAATGAATGCAGACGATACGGGCCCGACCGCTCGTACTTTAGTTGTGCTTTTGACTGCCATTGGCCTCTCACTCGGCATGGTCTTGCTTGGCGTCTTGTGGGTCTTTTACACCCGCTCACCTCAAACTTTTACAATTTCGAAATTCTGGTCTTACCTCAAACCTTGGTTGACTACAACAGACCACAAAGAAGTTGGAATTCTTTACTTCCTGTTTGGATTTACTTTCTTCCTTGTCGGTGGAACGCTTGCGCTTCTGTTCCGTATTCAACTTGCTTTACCCGAAAATACATTTTTGACGGAAACCGAATACAACTCTTTCTTCACCCTTCACGGAACTACAATGATTTTCTTGGCTGCTATGCCAATGATTGCAGGTTTCATGAACTATGTCCTACCGCTTCAAATCGGTGCAAAGGACCTTGCTTTCCCACGAATCAATGCAATGGGTCTTTGGCTCTTGGTCTTTTCAAGTCCATTGATTTACACCGGTATTTGGTCCGGTGAAGGTGCTGACATCTCATGGGTCATGTACCCTCCATACTCTTCATTGACCGAAGCCAGCCTCGGCCCTGAGATGGCTCAATATGGTTCGAATCTTGGAACAACTGCTTTCATCTCGGGAATGCTGATGCTTGGTGCATCATCCACGCTCGGTGGTGTCAACTTCATCACCACGGTGTTCACTATGCGAGCCCCCGGTGTTGGATGGATGAAGATGCCACTGTTCTCCTGGTCAGTCTTCGTAAGCGTCTTCATGCTCTATATGTCTCTACCTGCTTTCATTATCGGGGTTGCATTCCTCTTGTTCGACCACACAATCGGAACGGTGTTTTTCACCTCCGGTGGGGACAGTTTACTGTTCCAACATCTGTTCTGGTTCTTCGGCCATCCAGAAGTCTACGTGGTGATTGTACCAGCTTTCGGTATCGTTTCTGAAGTCTTAGCAACCAGTGCTCGTCGTTCGATCTTTGGTTACAAGTCGATGGTCTTTGCAATGGCAGGTATCGGTGTTGTTGGTTTTATCGTCTGGGGCCATCACATGCTCACTTCTGGAATGGACCCATTCTGGCGTGCAGCCTTCATGATTACGACCATGGCGGTTGCGATTCCAACAGGTGCAAAAATCTTCAACTGGCTGGCGACAATTTGGGGCGGTAGTCTTGTTATGCGCACCCACACATTGTGGTCTCTCGGATTCCTTATCACGTTCACACTCGGTGGAATCTCTGGGATGTTCTTCCCAGTTGCCGGTATGGACATGCACTTCCACGACTCGTACTTCGTCGTCGCTCACTTCCACTATGTCTTCATCGGCGGTACTGTCTTCGCACTCTTTTCTGGAGTCTACTACTGGTATCCTAAGGCAACAGGTCGGAAACTGGATGAGACGCTCGGATTGTGGCATTTCTTGATTGGATTTTCTGCATACAATGCTACCTTCTGGCCAATGCATGCTCTTGGAATCATGGGCATGCCCCGTCGGACACACAGTTACACTGTAGAAAGTGGCTTTGCGGAATACAACATGGCTGTCAGCATATTCTCGTTCATCTTTGGAATAAGCCAACTCTTACTTGTTTGGAACATCATCAAATCAAACAGACACGGCGAGCCAGCCGGCAAGGACCCATGGGGCGGATGGTCGCTCGAATGGGCAACAACTTCCCCGCCACCAACTCCATCCTTTGACGTCATTCCTACCCAGGGTGATATGAATATCAATCATGGTCACCACGACTCTTCAAAGGCTTCCATTGGCGATACATTATGGAAAGCGAAACCTAAGGTCATTACCATTAGGGAGGCGGAAGAATGAGTGGACACGGAGCGCACGTTGAAAATGGAATTTGGATGCGCGCAGTCATGATGGGGGGAATTATCCTCACCATTGGTGTTCTGTTATTCGCAACACTTGGTGTTGCCATGGCAGATGCAAAGCACCATACTTGGGCAGACTTAGAAGACGATTATCATCATGAAGAGACTGTACTTGCAGCCCAAGACAACATTTCTGCAAGCGAGGCTGCAGACCTTGAACATCTTCATCACGAAGTTGAACAAGCCCATCTTTCGTACTTGTCGTATCGGGTTTCTGGAATCACGATACTCTTGATGTCGATTGCATATGCGTCCTTCATCGGTCTTGGTGGGTTCCTTAACGCCAGTAAACCAAACGGTGATGACGACCACGGTGATGACCATGGCGATGATTATGGAGGCGACCACCACGGTTCAGCTTCTCCGATCATCTTTGCTTTCGGTATCATGCTCTTTTTGATAGGGTTCCCAGACTTTGCCATCGCTTGTAAGGCGATGTTGAATTCAAGTGTCACTGCTGACCTCGGCATGCTAACAGTGAGTATGGTTGGATTGTTGACCATTGTTATCGCAGTTTCGAACTGGTGGTTCGAAGATTTGCCATTCACTGGTGCTGGAGAACAAATTGCAACTTCGTATCCATTTGAAGGTGAACACATCCGAAAGGCAGGATTGTGGGTCTTTATTATGTCTGAGATTATGGTTTTCGCAACCTTCTTTTCATCCTACCTTCGTATGCGAACTGAATGGTGTACTGACTGGGCCATCCGTGATGGAGTTGAAGCCTGTAAAGATGTGCCAGAGGGAACGGTTGTAACCGCATCGGATTTATTGCGATATGACTTTGCAACCCTACTTCCAGGTGCACTCAACACCTTCGCACTGATTATTTCATCCTATACGATTGTCTTGGCACTGAAGACAGCACGAAACACAAATTGGAAACGCTCCTCTGGAATTATGGGCAAACTCATGCCTACACGAAAAGCACAAATCCGAAATTACCTCATTGCAACTCTTGCACTCGGTTCGTTGTTTATCGTTCTCAAGCTCGTTGAATGGAGCCATTTGGTTGCAGAGGGCTTCGATATCGGAACTGTTCAAGGTTCCATCTTCTACATCGCTACGGGAGCGCACGGACTGCACGTCTTCATCGGCTTGCTCGTTATGTTGTATCTCGTCTTCAAGGCTGACACGGTTGGCTTTGATGAAGACAATGCACAGGGTATCGAATACTTCGGTCTCTACTGGCACTTTGTCGACTTGGCTTGGGTTGTTATCTTCCCGGCATTCTACTTGTATTGAGGTGATTAAATGGGCGAACATGCAGCAGAAGGTATTGAAAAATGGCTTATGGACAAAACGGGCAAAGACATCTATTTCTGGAATTTTCTGGTGTTGATGTTCTTCACTCTCTTCGAAGTAGGCGCGGTGTTCTATGATACTGTTCCTGGAACGGAAATAGCCATTACGAAAATGACGGTCTGGATTATTCTAATCGTCGTTGGTATTGTCAAAGGATTCGGAATTGCAGCTTTCTTCATGCATTTGAAAGACGATCCCCGTATCTATACTCGGACTGCATTGTTCCCAGTGCTCTTTGTCATCTTGATGCTATGGGGTATCGGATTATCGAACCCTGCAGGCGTTACTGAACTTCCAAGTTGGTGTACGCCAAACTGGGATTATGCTGAGACTCGTTAGTCGAATTGCATGGTCAGCAAAGGTTTGATAGACTCCACCCCTCGGGTATTTACTATGGACAAAGGTAGATTCGTCACCGTGTTGATTGCTGGCTTACTTCTCATTGCTTCTACGCCTTTATCTTCAGCGTACAAGGGACATCAATTATCACGCGCTGAAGTGCTTGATTTTACCCTTACAGACCAAAATAATGAGAACTTCACCTTTTCACAAAGCCTCTCTGAAGTTCACGTTGTTGCGTTTATTTTCACGCGTTGCGTAGATGTTTGTCCGGTGATTACCCAATCTCTCAAACTGGTTCAAGAAGGTCTTTCAGAATCCGATGCCGAAGAAGTTCAATTCATTTCGATTTCTGTTGATCCGGGACATGATACTCCGGAACGCCTCTCTGAGTTTACGGCCCTTCACGGCGCAGAATGGCCTCATTTGACCGGTGATTCAGACCTTCTTGCCGACGTCTACAACTCCTTTGGTGTCATTGTTCAAGAAGAAGTAATTCAGGCCCACATAGCGAACTCTGAACCGACCGTAACATTTGTTGACGCATCTGGAAATTCAAGTGAAATGATGTTTGAACCAACAGGATGGACTCTCAATGAAATTATTGCAGAAGAGGCCAATTGGACTATCAATGCAACCTATGGGCAGTATGGGCATTTTGTTCAGTCAATCAACGGGATTGAATCTCCCGCAGATTGGTCCTGGTATTGGTCCCTCAATACCTTCAACGATTCTTCAATGGCTTGGGAAGAGTCGATGGTTGGAATTGATGACATCGATGCGTTAGAGAACGAGCATCTTGTTTGGGCGGCATCGAATGCGAATACTTCGAGCCTCTCCTCTCCTCAAATGAATGATTCAAATGCTTCGATTCAAATCCTCTATCCAGATAATACGACAGAAAGTCATTCACTTCAAACTGATTTCAATGCCTACCATCTCACCAAAGGCGCATTTGCTGGCGCCGACATGAACACTTCCTTTTCGAACGACCCAACCTATGGCCATTTTGTGGAAGCACTGGATGATGTCAACAGTCCGAGCGACTGGTCTTGGTATTGGTCGCTGTACACCTGGAATACGAGCAGTGCAGGGTGGGAGGCTTCAATGGTCGGCGTGGATGATTTCGTTGACCCCGGGTATATTGCCTGGGCACCAAACTCGACCAACATATCTTCAATCCCTATGCCTAAATCCCTCGAATCAAAAGACGAAATGGCACCGATTGTCTGCAATGGCAATGGTTGGGAAATGGGCACCGGCGATGGAAAGCATTGCATGTGTGATGAGGGTTATGAATGGGGAGAAGATGACCGTTTGTCATGTATTAGCAACGGAGAAGTCGATATTGACTTTTCAGTTGGCCATTCAACTATTACCTACATCATGGACGGGATGAAACCCAAAATTGCTTGGACCGGGGACTCATGGAAAGCCGATGATTTCCGAGCAGACCTCGAAGAAGTCATTTCCTCTCAATCCTCTTCTTCGGATTCTGAAGGATTTTTGCCAGGCATGACGCTCTTTGCCGCTGTTTCAGGCTTGAGCCTCGCTGCAATCATCGTTCACATTCGCTCGAGCGATGAAGAAGATGAAGCGTAAGCCTCATATTGAACAGTCATCCGACCTGTACATGCGATAACGGGGTTTTTCATCCCGACTTCTTGCCGAGATCGCATAGCCCGGTATTGCGGTGGACTTGAAATCCACTGTCCCTTGGACTCGGGGGTTCGAATCCCTCTCTCGGCGCCATCTACTTTTTCATTGGATTTCCTTAGGATTGAATGGAAGAGTTCTCAAACTAAAGCACCCCTCGGTCAATCATGCGCCGAGGCCGATTCGCCGTCTTACTCGTCCTCAGCATGGCCCTTGCTGGATGTTTAGGCCCTTCAACTGCCTCATGGGGGACCGATAATGGTGAAATTGACGTTCAATTTTCTCCTGAATTGACAACGGTGACAAGCGGATTAGGTTCTGAAAGTACGAAAATTACCGACCTTCAAGCGGTTGGCTGTGCATCCGGCACGGGTGATCTTGGAACAAATTATTCGACGACAGTATCCTTTACTGGATATCTTGCAGCAAGCCAATTTTACTCATCGCATTCGGAAACAGCTGGTGCAAGTGGTCTTGATATGGGCGTAACCACAAGTGTTGCTATTGAACGCATGACCTTCCAGATGGCGAAAGATGTTGTTGAAGGTGAAGGTTCACGAATCGACGTCAAGAATTGGGATATGCCGCTTCTTCCTGAAACGGGAGCAGGTTCGGTCGACCTTGACGAAATCGACCAAGATTCAGATTCGCGCTGGTATATCCTTGGGCTCATACCAACCACTGAAAACATCCATGATGGAATGACATCTTTGGATGAATGGCATCAGGCAGTCATCATCAATGGTTATCTTGTTCAAATGAATTCAAGTGGAAACACTCAAGGATATTACAATGGTTTCCAATCTGCAGAGGAAGATTGCAGCCTTGAAACCGGCTCAAACAATAACGAACGAGTCTATGTCTTTGTCACAAGTATTGAATTGAATGGAGCCACCATCACCCCAAACGGTGAATCAGATGAAGAATGGGTCCACGGCGATGTAGCTTTCATCGGCCGAACCGGATACATTCTCTTTTTCTTGGCCTTCGGCGTTGGTGGAGGATTTGGGGCATTCATTCTCTCAAAGATGTTCGTCCATCAAGGTGCGACATCGACAATGAAAACATTGCTTGGTAAATCTGGTATGGATGCAATCAAACAAGTAAAGAAAGATGTCAAATCAGCAAAATCGTCCGGATTAACATCTCCGACTGAACGTAAAGAAGAAGCTCGTAAACACGCTTCCAAAAACCAACCACAATCTTCAAAGAAATCCCCTTCTGAACCAGCACTCGCTGGCTTTGATCTCGACAGCGTCCTTTCATCAGGCCCGAGCATGGGGTCAACAACCGAATTTGGTAGTAAGGGTTCATCGGTCGTTGAAACGATTGAATCACAAGAAATGGAGCGAGAAATTACCGAACAATCATCAGTTACCTCTGTGCCAATGCAATCTTCTTCAGTTCCCCGTCAAACACGTTCAAGTGTGACTTCAAGTGGACCTCCAATGCAGCAGAAAGAGCACTATACATCAGCACCTCCAACTTCAAAGAAATCGTCAGGTCCTCCGAAGAAGAAATCAGTCCGCAAGCGTAAATCAGCGCCTCCCCAAGTGGAACAAGTGCATGAAGAAGTGCATGAAGAAGTGCAACCTGAACCACAGAAAGAGACCCGCAAGAAATTTGAGGAACCTGAGGAAGATTTCTCAGACTTTTCATTCTGAATGAGGCACGCAGATTTGTACTGCGCCTGGCAGTACTTCCATGTTTAACGGGGTTGAACCGATGTTCTCACCATCAACATTGATTGCAGCCGGAGCTGGTGTTTCGATGGATAAAGTTCTGAACTTATGGTAATCAACACGTGGATGGAACACATGCCGTCCTTCATTTTTGAGCATACCAAAGGCTTTCAGCACATCTCTACGCGTCATTTTCTTCAAGATACCAATGTCCATCATTCCATCATCGAGCGAAGCACCCGGTGCTAAAGGCAACATTGAACCTCCAGTTTGGCTGTTTTGAATCAAAAAGAGCGTATAATCGCCTTTCATTTGTTCGCCGTCGATAGTCAAGGTTGCGTGTCGGCGATTGTTGGCCATGATGGCCATGAGAATACCGACATCGTAGCGTATTGGGCCCATCCATCGCATTTTTTCTGCTTTAAGAGTTGAATCGACGCCAAGGCCCCATGTGACGAGGTTGTGACTGTACCGAACAGTTCGTCCATCTTCGGAACCCGGAAGCCCATTGACCATCTCCACTTTCGCTAAGTCAAGGTTTTGACGCGCACCATCAACGAGGCTTTGGACGGCTTGTTCTGTTGACGTAATGCGTAGATCGTTGGCCATTGAGTTGCCAGTACCTGCAGGAATGAGAGCAAACAAGTCGCCTCCTTCCGGTTTAGCGTTCATTCGTCCTGTAATCACTTCTGATAGGCTCCCATCCCCGCCAACAACAGCGAAGATATCATCATCAGATGCCTGAATACCCTGAGCGATTTCGCACAAGTGTCCGCTGTACTCTGAAAAATGAATCTCGACGGTTTTCCCTTTTTCTTCGAGTAGAACTTTTACTTGCTCGCCGATGACTTTCCCCTTTCTTTTACCAGCGAAGGGGTTCACCAAAAGGTGAACACGCGTATTGGCTCCCGCTTTCTTAGGTTTTTGAGTAAATACTTCGGCATAAATCGGTTTGTATGCACCCTTTTTCTTTTTCGTTGACAGGTCAGGTTCGAAGCTAAGAGCAACGGGCGCTTGCCCCGTCTCATCGTTTGACATGCTTAGAAGAGGCGGGTGTTTGGTTTCAAACCTTCTCTAGTACGGCTGCACACCAGTCCAATTTGAATTGGGTAGGATGCGATTCATATTGCATAATTTATAATACGGCAGGGAAAATACACTTGCAATAGTCCTTTTACGGGTAAGGATGGCGAGGTGAAATGCAAGAGGTCTTGAACCCGACCGATGTGGAAGGGGTATGGCGAGTCTTTGGACTACGGACGAAAAGGGGTTCATGCAACGGGCTCTTGATGTCGCAGAACGTGGTCGAGGAAGGGTTAGTCCAAACCCGCTTGTTGGTTGCGTATTGGTCAAGGATGGAGAAGTGATAGCCGAAGGTTGGCATGACCACCTCGGTGGACTTCATGCAGAACAAATGGCAATCCATGATGCAGAATCAAACGGCCATTCATCGAACGGCGCGATTGCTTATGTTACCCTTGAACCTTGCAACCACTTCGGGCGAACCCCTCCGTGTACTGAATCACTGATGTGGGCTGGAGTCAGAGAAGTCATTGTTGCGCACTACGACCCAAATCCAACCGTTCGTGGAAAAGGAATCCAAGTTCTTCAAGACGCTGGCATTCAAGTCCGGCAAGGTCTGTTGGAAGCAGAAGCCGCAATCCAAATGCGCCCATTCTTACATTGGTGCCAACATCGACACCCGTTGGTTACTGTCAAAATGGCCGTTGATACACTCGGCTCGGTCGACGACAGAAGTCTCGAAGCTCAACGTTTCACTTCAGAAGTTTGCCTCGACCACGTTCACGCACTTCGTAAGGAATGTGACGCGGTACTGGTCGGAGTCGAAACGGTAGTTCGTGATAATCCTCAACTGACAGTTCGACGCGTAGAAACCGAACGCCAACCGCTTCGAGTCATCATTGATCCGAACCAACGAACTCCAGAAGATGCAATTCTGCTTAACGATGAACATCAGACACTTGTGATGGGTAAAGAATTCAATTCCTTACCTGCACTGCTCAATCTTTTGGGTGACCAAGAAATCCAGCGGCTCATGGTTGAGGGTGGTCCAACAACTATTGGTAATTTCCTCGACCAAGGTTTAGTCGATGAGTTTTATCTTATTCACAGCAAAGCCACACACCAACAACCAGTGGCTTCCAACATTGATTCAGAACGTCTTTCTTCAGCAGGTCTCTCTCATACGAGCACGGAGAAGTGGGGAGACGAAACAGTTCACCTTTGGACGCGTCTTTAAGCAAATATGCTAGAGTACCGTTGTAAAGGGGCCCATAGAAACCTTTGAGCTCTCATAATCTTTGAAATGGGGATTCGGATAGACCGTTTGGTATGCCCTTGAACGATTCGTCAGGCATTGAAACAGATCCTGATAATCGAGGTGGGTGAGATGAAAATCTTAGGTAGAAGAGATTAGGTCAATATCTCGGCAGCGATGGGTCAAACCTTATCATCTCAAGAACGAACCAAGAAGAGTTTTTATTGAGACGATATTTTCTTTTCGTTGTAAAGGATAAAAATCCAAGTCGCAGCGAGTAGTGTGGCGTTTGTAAACCAAAACCATGGAGTTGACCATCGGACCCCATCAAACATGAGGTCTG
>Ga0308019_10001211_pt1 | contig 15914 bp, 10 predicted proteins | sample Neamet284_FD_203135 | JGI IMG/M metagenome (GOLD analysis project Ga0308019, IMG submission 203135) | Marine microbial communities from water near the shore, Antarctic Ocean - #284 | ecosystem: Environmental > Aquatic > Marine > Unclassified | place: Southern Ocean | collected 2014-10-01 | reverse complement strand
TCAAACAAATTTCACCGAGAGGGTGCATTTCATCGGCTGAACTAATCAAAGGTTCAACCGGAGTGTCATCCAGGGGTTCAGCATTAGATTCTGAGTCTCCAATCATATTGATTACGCCTTCATACTCAAGAAGCCCAACCAAGGAAACCAGACAGACTGCGGTGAAAACCATCCACAAGTTGTTCTCTTGCAGAATCATTCCTCCTCAGAGGCAGTAATTGGCGCAACATATCCGCCACGCTTTGCTTTGCGTTCCTTTGCAGTGAGTTCAGAAGTACTAGAAGCTCCAACACCCCAATTATTACTTTCATACAGGTAACTTAGTCTGAAGAAACCAAATGTCGTAATTACATGAGAAACATGCGCAGTAGTACAGTATTGACAAAGTTTGCCAATTTCATATTCTGCATATATCAGATAGAAGATCATTCCAATTCCGAGGATTCCTAAATTTCGACCAATCTTAAGATGAGTCAAGACCCATGATTCGGTTGGCTCTTTTGCAACTGAAACTATCAGCCACAAAAATAGAGCAAAGGCAAGCATTCCGACCATGCCCCATGGCAATCCAACAAATGGCATAGTGTTCCAGTCTGAATTACCAATAACGCTAGAACAATCCCAAACTCCATCAGCGCTACAGAAGTTACCACTTCCCATTTCATTGGCTTTATTGTGAATCCAAAGAGTGTGAGCGGAAACAGTAAATCCACCAAATATGACTGCCATCATACCACCTATGGTTCTACCACGAGTAGTTTCAAGGCTTGGCCAACGAGAAGCCATTTTCAGTCCTAATCCTTCACCGAAGGGAGACATTAGTACTAGACCGAAGACTATTGGAATCCAATGAAACATAAGTTGAGTATTTGCATCAATTTCCATTATCACTCACCCCTAGGAATTATGTCATCCATGGCAGACCAAACAGTATACCCATTGGGAGCATCAAGATTCACGTATTGGATTAGCCCGTTTGGTGCTACAAGGAAATATGTTGGAGTACCAAAGTCACCCCAACCATCCTTGTTTGAGTCGTCTTGGTCGTCCATATACATGAATTCATGACCGTTAGAGGCACGGAATTCTTCAATTTGGTCTCGCCCATATTCTTTTCCAGCAGTATTTTCATCCCAAAGTGAAATCGACACTGCAAGGAATTCAACACTTACATTCGTAGGCATCGAACGGGTGGCGCTTTCACCCAGCCATTTATCTTGCATGTCTGGGAAATCTTTAGCAGCCGCCTGACAAGCACCACAATTTGTATCCATGAATTCAATCATGTAGTAGGTTCCACCATCGCCTTCGACCCACATCGAGTCTACATTATCATAAAGACTGAAATCGGTCCAAGAATTACCATCCCACACTTGACCATCTAAAACGGGAGCACGATCATCGACTCCAATACCGGTATACACCGGGCTAGTAGTTAATGCAATGTAAGTGAAAGCTGTAATGAATAATACGCTTACCATTAGCAATCCATCTGCACGTCCGCCTGCTTCGTTTGAAATATTTCTTCTCTGCATTTGTTCACCCCATTATCTCCTCGATAAGGACCCTTGTGGTATGCGCCACAGCCTCCTCACTATCATAGTTGACCTTGAATCCAAGTTTCTCGAGTCGATTAATTGCAAGCATGGCTTTTGGAATATCTCCTGCCCAACCACGGTCACCACCAGTATATTCGATGCTTGCATTATCACAGCCAGTTTCACGAACAACTATTGCTGCAATATTTCTAACGCTACAAGTATCGTGTGAACCGAGATTGTAGAGATTCATCCTTTCATTGGTATTTTCAATTACATGAATAATAGCATCAACGCAATCTCCAACTTCCATGTAGGATTTCTCTTGTAGCCCATCACCGAGTACTTCCAAACGGCTTGGGTCAGCCTTTAATTTGTGAATGAAATCAAAGATTACACCATGGGTACCACGCTCTCCAATGATGTTAGCAAATCTGAATATCCATGCCTGCAACCCGAATGTACCAACCCAGGAGCCGATTAAACCTTCACCTGCTTGCTTAGACGCCCCATAGAGGGAAATTGGCAAGCATGGTCCGTGATTCTCAGGAGTTGGCATAGGTGCTCCCTCACCATATACTACTGAAGATGAGGCAAATGCAATCTTTTCAACACCCGCAAGACGCATGGACTCCAAGACATTGTATGTCACAATAGTTCCTTCTTTGAGGTCGGTATCCGTAATCCTTGTTCCAAGTCGAATATCTGGATTGGCTGCTAAGTGGTAGACCATATCTATGCCCACCATGATTGGCTTTAATGCATCGAGATCTTTGAGTTCCACATTCTGGAATACTACTGCACCTGAATCGATATGTCCCTGGATAAATTCAATTACGCCCGATGACAAATTATCAGCGACTACAACCTCGTCTCCCCTTGCGACAAGTCGGTCGACTAGGTGTGAACCAATGAACCCCGCCCCGCCCGTAACTAGTGCTCGCATACCCAGCCGTCTACATTCCCTCGTTTTAATACTCAGTATCATCGTCTAGTTTTACTTTCATACCACCTCTGTTAGAAAAGGACATGGTCTTTTGACGAAACATGGTAATTTGCTGCGAGGGGGAACGGCGCAGCGAGAACAAGAAGTTCCAGGAGTTGTAAATATGCCGAAAATAGAAGAAAACAAAGAGCCAGATAATGAACAAAACGCTAACAGCATGCTTGTAGGATTTGTAAGAAAGTCCAATGCAGGTCGTGCTATAAAGCTCTCGATAAACACTAGTTCCTTCCAGGACTGTGCAACATTCGTAACCAGTGATGGACAAACATACGTCCAATTAATTGTTAGTTTGAATGCACTTACAGGTGTAATCGATGGAAGCCGTGCAGTTACATCGATTAGTCAGTTGAACAGTTGAGTCGTTTAGTGAGTATTCACTAACTATACTTGCCTGCCCGCCCTAGATATGCCTAGGGCGGGCAAATACCTCGCAGAATGGGTTTCAACAGTGTCGCGGCGGCGAATCACATATAGCGGACCGGAATTCGCCTAATACCATGGAGACAGGCCAAGATGCACCATTACGCATCATTGCGGGCCTGCCCATGTACAATGAGGAAGAAACCATTGGAACGGTTGTCACCAAGGTCCTAGACTATGTTGATGAAGTGATTTGCGTAGATGATGGGTCATCCGATTCTAGTGCAAGAATTGCTGAAGCATGTGGAGCAAATGTTCACCGCCACAGAGCTAATCGTGGCTACGGTGGAGCATTGAAAACATTATTCGCTAAAGCTAGAGAAATGGATGCTGACATATTGATTATCCTAGATAGTGATGGACAACACGAGCCATCCGATATTCCTAAATTACTCGCACCGATATTAGCAGGTGATGCTGACTTTGTAATTGGAAGCAGATTTGTTGATGGTGGCGGTAGTGAAGATATGCCTGCATATCGAAGATTGGGAATTAAAGTTATTACTGCAGCATCAAACCTTTCTAGCGATCTAGAAATTAAGGATACACAATCTGGGTTCAGAGCATTCTCGAAGTTAGCAATTGAGAGACTTAGATTTGATTCTGAAGGAATGGAGTTATCCTTAGAAATGCTTGAGGATGCTCATGAAAAAGAACTAACAATTCAAGAGGTACCAACTGTAATTCGTTATGATGTACCTAAAGGAAGTAATTTCACTGCATTATCACATGGATTTACCGTTTTAGCGTGGGCCATGGTTTCGCTTTCTCAGAAGAAGCCACTTCTAGTTCTCGGCCTACCGGGATTCGGGTTATTTGCTGCTGGTGCTGCAATGGCATTGAACGCAGTAAATGGCATATCAAGCTCAGTTGACGCACTCGTAGGACCTGGATTAACAGCCATTTGGATTGGTGTTTTAGGATTGGCTATGATGGCTACAGGATTGGTTTTACAATCCGCTCGAAACTTCCTTCGCCACCTATTGGTGAAGGAATTCGGATTGGCCTGAAATAGGCCCGACTTAGCATAGCCTTCATGGATTGGTTATGACCCCCAACAAACATGGGGGAGCCAACTGGCCGATTTGCAGAGTACTCCCACTTGGTGCGTAAGAAAACGGAAGAAAGTCTAGATTCGTTCTATTCACAGGTACTCGCCCAACCTAAAACCGCATTACTAATACTGGTTTTACTGTCATCATGGCTAGGTTATATTGGAACTGATTTCCAAGATCAAATCGTTGATGATGTGGAGATATTCCTTCCCGAAGGTGCTGAATCTACCGATCTCTTACTAGAGGTTAGAAGTGAATGGTCCACAGATGTGGGATTCATCTACATCAAAACACCAAATGCATATGATCCAAATGTGTACGGGGATGATTTCAATATTACTAATGTCGATATTTTACATGAAATATCTTGGATTGAAGGCGATGATGAGAAACGGGCACCTGGTGTTGAAAGTAATGGTTTAGACTGGGATAAAGAAGACCATGGGATAAATGACGGAGTCCTTTGGATAATTTCAATATCTCAGATTATTAAGGAAATAAATTCAAGCGATGGGAGATTCAATTACGCCATGTGTGAAAACCCTGGTGAAAGGTTAACTGCACAACTAATTGATTGTGATGCGATTCAACAAGCACCAGGAGGTAATGGTGGACTGTATGCTATTCCCGATGAGCAGGAGAGAATAGATGAAATTGTAAACCAATCCAATGGTTCATTGGACGCATTGGTTAGGGATACTAATGGAGATGGCATATGGGATACTACTGCTGTATTGGTGGGAATGATTTCTGCAAATCAAATAAATCAAACTAAACATTGGGACAACTACAACCAATTCTTCACCCATATAGACGAGGTTATTTCAGAAGAAAATAGGCCGGGAGAATATAGAATCACAACTATGACCCAAACTGGATTATCTAAAATTCTAGAAGATGTTTCAGATGCCATTTATCTTGACCTCCTAGACATGATGCCAATATCCCTATTCCTAACTGTAGTAATTATCTCATTATTACATCGTTCATGGAAAGTGGTAATAATATCTGGAACTCCTATTGTCATGGCATTAGCTGTAACCTTTGGAGCGTCGGTTTTACTGAAAATGACACTAACGCCAATGATTATCGCAACATTCCCTATACTGATAGGACTGGGGGTAGATTATGCCCTACACATGGTAAATCGTATCGAAGAGGTGCGGCGTAAAAGAATAGACACTGCTGTTGATGAAAACGAGAGACGTAGGCGTAAAGGTCAGCCTCTTATCGAGGTTCCAGATTTATGGGACCCTACATTCTACCGCTCTTGTGTGATGGAAATGTCAAGAACTACCGGGGTTGCCGTATTGATTTCTGCAGCAACGACTGTGGTTGGGTTCTCTGTACTAATCCTACCAAGTATAGTCCCAATAATTCCAATTAGATCGGTTGGTATGACATTGGTTGCTGGAATAATGGCGACACTCGTGTTCTCGATGATTTTGGTCCCGGTCTTAATTTGGCTATTAAAATTCAACAAAAGAACCAATCCTCCAATGTGGGGTTCGATTTCTAAATTACCGGTTAGACACTTTGGAGTTGTTCTATTGATTGCTGGAGCGATCACATTTGCAGGAATTGTGAATATTGATGAAATGAACAAACCAATTACGGGTTCTGACCAAACCCCAGATAATATCGATTCAATGGAAGCAATGGTTGAGTATTCCAATACATTCTCAGGAGGTCAAACATCATTGTTCATATTTGATGCATCTAAACATGTAAATGATCAAGATAAGAAAATTCGCTCTCTCGAAGTATTAGACGCGATGGATGCACTAGAAAATAAGATTTCTGAAGTACCATATACCAATACTACTAGTCTGATTACGTTCTTAGAAGCGATACCTGTTGTTATTACCGAACCAACAACTGGACTTACATTGTATGATGGAACGCTTTGGGGATTATTACATGACGAATGTTGGGAATCCAATAGTTTAGAATGCGCAACTTGGATTTTGCTCGATGCTACATCTGCTGATGGCAAGGGTCGTGAACACCTCCGTAAAGACATGGTAAATGTGGCATATGACACTTTATCGAAAGAAGTTCAGTGGATGTTGACAAATGAGGCTGGAAGTAAAGCTCTAGTCTATGTCACGCAACCATATATGAATCTGGATAATGCAAGTATGTTGAGAGACAATATCGATGCAATGCTAACAGAGCCAATGGAAGAACAGGGAATTCGTGCATCTCCGCTAACAGGAGGATTGCCAGTTAGCCTAGATATCAATGAAGGGATTCATGATACGCAAAGTTATACTACCATCATAACTCTTCTAGTTCTAACTATTTTGCTGTGTTTTGTATTCAGATCAGCACGCCTAGGAATCTATACAATGATACCCGTAGCCACGATTATCATTTGGCAACCACTGTTGATGAGTTCTGGTGATGTCAATGTCAATATATTTACCGCGATGATTGGAACCATCGTTTTCGGAATTGGAGTTGATGATGCGATTCACGTGATGCATCGCATACAAGAGGAAGGTGAAACTGCTATAGGCATGTCAAATGCCCTTGAAAAAACGGGACAAACTATCTTTGAAACAACAGCGACAACTGTTGCTGGGCTTGGGGCTGGATTCTTCGTAGCATTCCCTGGACTTGTCAATTTCTTCATCCTGATGATGCTGTTAATTGGATTTGCATTCCTCACAAGTGTATTCTTACTTCCTGCTTGCTTGACTGCAGATCAAGTAATTCGTAACAAGATCAAAGGCAAACCACCATTCATTGATTTCGGCGACGGGGTTGTCCTAACCGATGAAAGTATGACCGCTGTTGATGCAATACTCGAATAAAACGGCTCAGTGTTTAAATCCTCGACCATGTGTCACAAACCATGGGACTTTTTTTCCGCAATGTTAACATCTCAGATGGGGAAACACTTGCACAATTGTCTATTTTCATTCTTGTTGCCAATGTGATTGGAACGAATATTGGTATTCCAGGACAGTTCACTTTTGAATTTGCATGGCGTATTTGGACTTGGAGTATAGTTGCAGATATTGTGTTTATTATTACAATGGCTGCATCATTTCTTATTCCCTTGGAACTTCACTCAAATAGCAAATCTTTTGCGAGAACACCAATGTATGGAATTTTGTCTGGGATCATGGTTTATGTTGGATATATGATAAGTTGGCACTTTGTTTGTACATTATCAGACCCTTTCGAATTAGGCTTGAAAGGGAGTGGTAGTATTGGCCACTTGGTCTATAGTTTGGTATTCTATGGATACTGGGGTGCTTTAGCATGTATGCTATATTCAATGGTAATTATGGCAGCTTCGTCAGAAAAATCCTATGCTATAAACTATGGATGCCCATACTGTCATTGTGATATTCCTGTTGCTCCACGATTTAGTGGAGTAGCAAGTTGCTCAAACTGCAAAAAACAGGTGGAAATATAGTGGAGGATGCAGGGAGTAAGCCCCTTTCTGTTCCCTTTCGGTGACTGCATTCAACTGTGCGTCCTACCTGTCCCTACACGTGCCGTATCAACGGAACTGTTTGGACTTGCTCCAGCGGGGTTGCTCGTCTCATCGACAATGTAGTAATCTCGTCCTTCCGGATTCATCGTACACACCACATATCGTTCGTTTCTGCACCATTGACCGACCCATTTCTGTGTCCCGACTTGTGTCGACCGCTTGCACTGTGGAGAGGGGACTTTCCTCAGACTCGAAGTCTGTCAGCAGTCCTCCTGCATCCTCCAATATGCCGTGGAGGTCAAACACATTTCAAACCATTGTAAGGTTCAAATGTATTCATCCTCATCATATTCTGACTTGTTAGGCTTCTTCCCAGACATAACAAGATAGCCCAGTAAGCCTAGTAGTAGGAATGCGATTACACCAAATCCGGTAAGCATTGTATTACTTGCCCCATCCAATCCTTCGATAACAAATGTTGAGTCACCCTTTTCGATTTGTATCGCTGGTGTTCTCTCCGACATACCATCAGGAGTTGAGACTTCGACCCAGGCTGCTCCCTTAGATTCAGGAACCCATTTCACTTCAAATGAGATTGACCCAGCCGCTGGAATATTTATGTTTACAATATCGATTAATCTGCGTTCATCTCCATTTTCAACAACTTCAACTCGTACACTTGTTGTCCCATCAACCTGTCCGTCATTGTGGACTGTGATATTCAACAAGATAGTGTCACCCAGACCTGGATAGTTATTTAGAATCACGATATCACTTGATTCCAACCTTAAGTCAGCTTCCCGATTTGCCAACTGTAATACAGCAAGAGGTGAAGTTCGGCTATTGAATGCCGAATCTATATCTTGGCCTGCGAGGTCATTTCCTTCTACCCAAACCCAGAGGTCCCAGGAGTTATGTCGGCTTATCTCTGGGATGATTGCGTCTACATCGAGAGTTGAGGATAATGGAATGGAATATCCAGCACCGGTTCCTGCAATGAGTTCCATGCTGGCATTGCCACCCAATAGCGCGAGTTCGGGAATTGCCATACCATGAGGTACTAGTAGCCAATGCATTCGCAATGAATCCATGTCCAAACCTTCACTTTCGTTGACCATTACCTCGAATACAAGGTCTTTCCAATCTCTTTCTTGAACTAGGCCCAACGGATCTGGTGAAAGGAATTGAATAACTCTTGGAGCAGTTCCATCGACTATCATCCAAGCTACTACGTCGTCAGTTTCTGTGCGGTCGATTGCCCCAGATGGAAGGTTTACCAAATCTAGAGTAATGGAATGGATACCTGTTGAATTAGGTGCTATAAGTTGCATGTTAGCAGATCCATTGGAAGCGAGACCATATTGCTCTGAGCCATCGATCATAGCGGTGATATCGACTATTGTTTTGACCAATTGACCACCCCTAGACCAAATAATGTCGGCCGAAAGGGTACTTGTTTCACCTGGAGCGACAAATGCAGAAGAGTCTGAGAAGCCTACTGAGGAAAGGTCAACCTCCATCTCGCTAGAATACCTCCACATTGATTGCAGTTCATTGCGATACGATTGGCCTGAATCATCACTAGCAGTCAATCTAATCAGCCTCTCCACTGAAGAATCAGGATTGAAATCCCAGGCGAATGAGATAACAACCTCCAATGTGAACATCGCATCGAAATGATATGCATCACCCGCAATAAAACAATCCTCAATTATAATCTCGGGTAATGAAGATGAACAGCCATTTGTCGAAGACCATTCTATTTTCAAATCTTCATTTGTATTCGAGGCCATATCAATTTCTACAGATTCGATGTCGCCATATCCATTAGCATCCATAATTGGAATTTGCATACTATAATTTTGACCTGGATGTAACCAATGGTCAGAATGAGTCCATCCTAATCCGTCATCCATGATGATAGGAGCCCCATCTGGGCCAAATTGAATGATGAATAGTGGATTCTCAATACTACCGGAGTCTGGCATTGCGTGGCCGGCAGGGTCGAAAACTTCGAGCCAGCCTGCCAATGTATCGCCAATATTAGCATCACTCACATCTAGTATCTTGGAATATTCCCCTTGGAAACCGTTCATGTCGGTTGGCTTGTCTAGAACAACTGTACTATCGCCTTCCCAGGAGGATTGCAAATGAAGGAAGGAGTGCCTAGGCAATACTGGTCTATCTCCTATTTCGAAAATTAGTTCAAGTGGTGCCTGATTGCTTCTGTGGTCAAGTGAAGCAACATTTGTTGAAAGGAGAATTGGAGATAGTGAATCCACTAGGAATGTTGCATTCATTGGCGTATTCCAATTTACATTTTGGCCATAGAGCCCGGTCACTGTAATTTCCAAGTCTACTTGAGTAGCTAATGCATCAGGAGTGAACATTAGCGTTGCAACACCATCATCCAATACCTGTGTAGTATCAATCAATAGTCCATCCATGTATAATCCAACAGTGAAGGAAGATGAACGGGGTGAATCTTCTAGATTCTCAAATGCTAATTCCACTTCTACAATTCCAGGATTGGCAGGGTCAATATACAGTGCATCCCAAGTTGACTCTGCACCGTTCAAGAATGAAAGGTGCCAATCTACAACATCGACATCTTGCTCAACACCCATCGACCACCCAGAGCCAAAGCGTATTTGAGCAGGCTGGGATGCTGGACCGTTCATATCGATTGAACTTGAAGCAATCATTGCTTCTTCATCTGGCCAAATCGAAGAAATTCTAATTCGATGGAAAAATTCTACTTCTGAACCTGAGAAATTGTGCGAGAAAGATTCGACAATAATGCCTTGATCTGAATTACAAGTATTTGTGGTAACGGCACAGTGAACAGAGCGACTCCATTCACTACCACCCAATGTGAAAACCGAGGACCATGCCTCGTCACCAAATTGTTGAGAAGCATCAGTGATCCCAATACTAGCCAAGTCGAAAACACTAGTGAATTCATACCAATCATTTCCGGCAACCAAAGTATCAGTCTGGTTAGCCATACTGATGGAAACCGGTTCTGGAGTTCCTAATGTGTTAATCCCATAATCCCAGATAGACAAATGACCAGGGTTTGACATGATTATTGGAATTGGTACTATCTTCACACCATTATTCGCAGTGATTTGTGCTAAGTGTGAATTCACTGCTGCGATAATTGGCAATGAGTCATCTCCAGTTATTTGAGCGTCATAGCGATAAGGAATTGATAGCCCTGAAATTAAGAGATTACCGCCAGATGCTGAAGAAACGGTGATTTCTATTATGTGGGTATTCAATTCTCCAACAACATTGGAATCTGCCGCTCTCGAGTCCATAGCAGTCAATAAATCTTGTATTTGGCTATCGCTAAGAGTCATACTAGTGGGTGTAGAGATAAAGCCTAATGATTCAGAGAAAATTGAGTTACCCCCTATTCCAAAACCAATCTCCACACCATCAACTGGTGCATCGAAAGGAGTCACTGTAAACATCATATTTGCCGTTGATTCAAATGAACCATCTGTAAGTCCTGTACGAACTGGATAATGAAGTTCAACCATTTGATTACCATTTGGAACCATTGAGATATTAGCACTGCGTTTACCATCAATAAATTGGTCTTGTAAGCCCCATGCTCCTGCCATATCAGAAGAGAAAGACCACTCACTCACCCCATCGAGTCCAACATCAATTCGTGCATCTAATGGTGATGATTGACGGTGCAAATCTAGTTCTAAATGGTCTATTGAATACGAACCACTCCCACTCCAACGGAGATTTAGTAAAACACTTGGATTATCCATTGCAAGTTTACCATTAGAAGGAATTGTGTTCCATCCAGAAGAAGAACACAAACTAGATTGTACAAAACAAGCTTCGAAGTTACCATTTCCACTTCCAGACCAATCTAGTTCCAGTGAACTAAATGGGTGAACGGTTCGCAACTCGGGTGAATTTAGTATATCGCTACCGGAGACAATTCCATTACTATGCGATGAAAATCCACTCCACCCAGTGGTTGAAGGGTCTAGGGTAAATGATTCGATTATTCCACCACCCAATTTAATCGAGTGGATTACTGGACTATAGGTAGTTGATTCCATTTGAATCTTCAATTGTACGGTTGGATGCGCTATTTCATCGATAATTGATAAATCAGCACTGAAGTCTTCTCGATCAATGAAACCGGGAATAAGAGAACCGTCAGCAGCATCTAAAATATTCCAACGCATTATCGACCCCATAGGTACAGTGGCATCAATCGCTATTAGGCCATGCACCATTTCCATATCACCGCTCGAACCTGGCCCAAATGCATGACTGGTCCAATTCGCCGTACCTGTACCAGTATTACTTCTAGGTTCAAGAATAATATCATCTACATTCCAACCAGTATAGGTTACGGAACCATCAGTCGAACCTAATCCAAATCTAATTTGAAATGCAGAATTTCCAGTTACATGTGTGCTTACATCATACGAGAGTTGGGTATATGATCCATCATTTGTAGATCCATATGGATTGGAATAGACATTGGCCCAGCCCCCACTGGTGGTCTTCACAGAAACATATGCGTGGTCATATGATGATGATTCCACACCAAGTTTACGCCAAAATTTCAAATCCCAAGTTCCTGAACAAGATGTGCAATCAATTACTGGGGAAGTAGCCCAATAAGTTCCCCCCATGCTGTTGGGATAATTTCCATTGTAAGTGTAAAGGGCTGAAGTTCCCGAGTGCACTCCACCCGTCGCGCCAAGTGTTGAATCATATCCGTGCGCCCAACCACCACTAGTATCTAGAGTCCAACTTTGTGTTGAGCCTTCGAAATCCCATTCATGACTCATTGGCAAAATTCGTAATCCGGTTAGATTGTAGTCTATACCGTCCATAGCGAAGCCATTTGTCCAATCTGCTTTGCCTTCAAGAGTTACAACATCATCGATTGGCCAAGGCTTCTCAAATATTTTAACATTGAAATCCGTGACTATCTCACCATCTGGAACTTCAACAAAAAACTGGTCGGACATACCATCAGGGCCCAAGCCAACTACGACATCGACTTGCCTAGAGGGTGGATTTGCATTTACCAATGGACCAAATGACATCGCACAGAATAAAATAACGAGGAAAAGCGCTAGTCTTGGCCTCCCCATATTTCTGTTATTAACTCAAAGCACTTCAGACATTCGCCTTCAAATTACTTATTGACTTCTGGCTCTTGGACCAACCATGGCAGATGTTGAAGCCCTCAAGCGTGAGGCCGGTATTGAAGCATGCAAGTTTGTTAAAAGCGGCATGAAAGTGGGTCTAGGAACTGGTTCGACAGTCAAGCATACAGTCATTGAATTAGGTCGGCGAATGGCAGATGAGGGGCTTGAAATCATAGGAGTACCAACAAGTCTTGCCACTGAAAAGCTGGCAATTGAAGTCGGCATACCACTTGTCGAACTTTCACAAATTGATGGTCTTGACATCGTGATTGATGGAGCGGATGAATACGATTCTAATTTCCAGCTGATTAAAGGCGGGGGAGCGGCATTACTCAGGGAGAAAATTGTCGCACAAGAAAGTGCTGCAATGGTAATAGTTGCAGATGACAGGAAGCGTGTCGCAAACCTAGGTGCTTTCCCGCTGCCTATCGAAGTTACTCCGTTCTCACATGAAGCAACTGTAAGAGCACTATCAAGGCTACTAGATTGCCGAGTAAATATTCGCATGGCAGGAGATGGACCAGTGATTACAGATAATGGAAATATGATTGCTGATGCGCACACTGGACCTACAATTACAGATCCAGTTCGCTCGGAAACAGAAATATTGTTGGTTGCAGGAGTTGTCCAAGTTGGACTATTCAACAACATGTGTGATGCTGTTGTATTGGCAGGTGCCAAAGGAATTGAAACGATTCTCAATCCTAACGGTAGACTGAGTTGATTTTTTGGCGGGCCAGACGGGGTTCGAACCCGCGGCCGATGGATTAAGAGTCCATCGCTCTACCTGACTAAGCTACAGGCCCAGCCTGCGGTCCGACAAGTCGTATTTAATTTAATCCGAATTAAATTACCATTACCTAACATGAATATTTTCGATTAAAACTCACTTCGTGATTATTGTTCCACTATCGCCTCTCAATGCTTTGATTGCATCACCTGGTTGGCAAAGTACAGATTTGATTCCCTCTACATGCTCAACGGCATCGATTAAAGATTCTACTTTCGGTCCCATCGAACCAGGCGGAAATTCCTCCTCAGCAATGTATTTCCTTGCGTCAGCCACGCTCAGGTTTGAATGAATAACTTCGTCAGAAGTTCCAAAACCAGTTCTAATAGCATCGATAGCCGTCGAGATTATCAGGGCCTCGGCTTTAATTTCTATTGCCAATAAAGTACTCAATCGGTCCTTGTCTATTACTGCAGGAACGCCAACATAATGGTCAACCTTGTGAATAACAGGAATCCCGCCACCTCCACAACAAATGACTATCGCGTTCTCAGCAACTAAGGCTTTGATTACATCAAGGTCAAGGATGCGTTTAGGGTGTGGCGAGGCTACTACTCTTCGGGGACCACTTTTTGTTTCTGCAATATTCCAATCTTCAGACATTACCTGTTGATCTGATAAGATAGGGCCAACTGGCTTAGTTGGAAACTGGAATCCCTTGTCATTCTCATCAACTTCGACCCGAGTCAGAACAACTGCTGTGGATTCTGGCCGATTTCTTTTTCGTAATATCGAATCAAGATTAATTGATAGTGAATACCCAATCATTCCTTGAGTTGCAGCAACCCATTCATCCATGGACTTAGATTGATCCAATGACATCAAGTGACCCACTTGTGGACCGTTCCCATGGGTAAGAATAACCCTCCATCCCGCTTCAAGTAAATCTACTACATCGCTGATTACCTTAGCGAGTACCAATGCTGAATCTCTGACATCGCCACCCATTGGTGATGAAAGGGCATTACCCCCTATAGCATAGACAACTGTGCGAGACACAAACTAAAATTGGACAGACTAAGGTTTGATGCTTTCCCAAGTACAAGTCATGAATAATCGAATTGAACCGATTCCAGAGCCAACCGAGAAAATATACGGACAAAGTGATACATGGTGTGGTTAACCGAATGGCATGGTCGGAGAATTATCACCGGATGGACAGTTTGCATGGAACGGAACTGCATGGGAGCCAATTCAAAATACCGAGGCGCAACCAGCTGCAGATAATATATTCCAACTCAATCCACAAACAGATGATGGACAGGTTGATTGGAACCCTGTTTCTGAAAAATCAGAAGAGGGTGGCAAAGGAAAAATCATCGCTATGAGTATTGTTGGTTTACTAATTGCAAGTGTATTAGGATGGCTACTATATGCATTCGTCATCGACGCAATGCTATTTCCAGATGATCTCACCAAAGATGAATTCCTGAGTATTGCCAACGATTCTACCAAAATCGAGGATGTAGTAAGTGGTGATGTTGATGATTGGTATTGTAACGTTAAATTTGTTCAGAGCGATGGCTTTACTATTACCACAGAATATGATTACTACGCCTCTAAAAACTCCGCAAGGTCAATTTCAAGTTTGACCCTCATGGGAGATGAAACTTCAAGTGATGTTTGGATTGACCAAAGTCAAGTCGCTTGGAAAACGTTGACTGATGGAGAAGATGGTAAAGAAAGCGAAACTGGTAAAATAGAAATTTTGGGAATGGAATCCACTCCTTCCGATGAACTATTCAACAAAACAGACAGCGAGATTGATGCTTGTTTCATGCACAATGTAGTTGCAGCGAGTTTAGCCGGTAACCCTTCACAAAAGTTCACCTCTGGCCCTGAAAGGTTTCCTGATGAAGATGGTGAGAGAGCCGTTAAAGTATCCACAGAATTAGAACTGGCAGATATTGAAGAGAATGAAACATTTACAGTTTCAGTGTATTTTGATGGTGATGATAATTTACTAGGAAGCAAAATAGAAAATTCCACCTTTACAGGCACTATCAAATTAAGTTCGAAATCGACACCCAAACCGGGATGGGTTAAGAACGCAGACACAGAAGTACCCCTATTGCTTTCTGTGGAGCCCTCAGCCATCTGGAGTACTTCTTCCAACGGTACAATTAGTACACAGTTTAACGCAACTTACTCAATGGATGGCGCAGAAGTTGTTTTGTATACAACTGCATATGATGATGACTACAATGACATCTACGAGATAGAGTATCGTGTAGATATCGAAACTGCAATGAATGAAGGATTGATGATACAATATATTGATGACTGGTATGGTAGCGAGAATAATTGCAGTTTGACATTCACAGACAACGAGCCCCTACTAGAGATTTCCACTGGTGACGTGATTTCAATCAACTGTGATAACTACTCGATGAACGACTTTGATATGGGTATAGCCAACGCTAACGGAATTGCTGAAGAAAAGGATTTATCTA
>Ga0308019_10001210_pt1 | contig 15922 bp, 13 predicted proteins | sample Neamet284_FD_203135 | JGI IMG/M metagenome (GOLD analysis project Ga0308019, IMG submission 203135) | Marine microbial communities from water near the shore, Antarctic Ocean - #284 | ecosystem: Environmental > Aquatic > Marine > Unclassified | place: Southern Ocean | collected 2014-10-01 | reverse complement strand
ACTTGATAAATATATTGGTGATGCAATTGTGGCTTTTTATGGTGCTCCGGCGCCCGTGGATAACCATGAATATTGGGCCTGTATCACTGCAATAAAAATGCAGGAAAGCCTTGACGACTTGCGTCAGAAGTGGCAAAGCCAAGGAGATCGTTGGCCAGGGATTGTTCACAATATGCAAAATAGGATCGGTATCAATAGTGGTCAAATGGTTACGGGTAATATGGGATCAACCATGCGAATGAATTATACTATGATGGGCGATACAGTAAACTTAGCAGCACGGCTAGAAGCCTCTGCAAAACAATACGGGATTTATATTCAAGTGGCGAAAGAAACCTACAATGAGTGTAAGGATGATTTTATCTGGCGTGATTTAGATTATGTTATTGTTATGGGAAAATCAGAACCGGCACAAGTATTCGAACTCATTGCTGAAAAAGGAAAGATGCCAGATGGCTATGATCAACTTCTTGATGCCTACCACGATGCGCTAGCGTTGTATAGAAATCAGGAGTGGGAAAAGGCTATTGACGCATTCAAAGTTTCCGATAAACTTGAAGATATGTTCCCTGGTAGAAATACCAATCCAAGTCGCATTTATATTCCAAGGTGTGAATACTATCGCGATAATCCCCCCGGTGATAACTGGGATGGTTCTTGGGCGCTCACCAAAAAATAGCTTTAATTTAATTTTATGAATTTGCCATTTTATTCGGCGGATGACGTGCATGATGCTATATCTATGCCTGAAGCAATTGAGGCCATGAGAACTGCTTTTATTGCTTTAAGCGATGGTTCTGCTATTGTTCCCAATCGAATTAACTTACCCATGGCAGACAAAAATGCGCTCCACTTATCCATGCCTGCATATATAAATGGGGGAAAGTACAATACAATAAAATTGGTCAATGTTAATTTTGATAATCCTCATAAAGGATTGCCCTTAATCAATGGCGTTATTCTTGTCATGGATGCGGTGGAAGGGAGTCCATTGGCTTTGGTTGAAGGAAAATCCGTTACTGCTCTTCGGACAGGGGCAGGGTCTGGATTGGCCACGGATATATTAGCAAAAGATAATTCTAAAAAATCTGTTATTTTTGGAACTGGCGCCCAGGCTAAAACGCAGATTGAGGCAATTCGATCTGTGCGAGATTTGGATTCCATAAAAGTAATTGGAAGCTCTGAAGAGAAGACAGCTTTATTTTGTGATTTGTTTGATGAGGTTGTTCAATCTGGGAAAATGGATGACTTAAAAAAAGCTGATATAATTTGTACAGCCACTACTGGCAAGACACCATTATTTGATTTTAAAGATGTAAATCCCGGCGTTCATATCAATGCGATTGGGGCTCATAAACCGGATACCCGGGAATTAGGAACAAGGCTTATCCAAAAAGCAAAAGTTTTTATTGATCAACTATCCTCTAGTAAAAATGAGGCAGGTGATATTATCATTCCTATAAATGAAGGACAGTATGTTTGGAATCAGATTGAAGGAGAATTAGGGAATTTGATAAGTGGAAAAATTCCTGGAAGGATATCGGAAACAGATATTACCATTTTCAATTCTATAGGTAATGCTGTACAAGATTTAGTTATTGCGGCGCTACTTATTGGAAAAAATCCAAAATGATGATTTAAGCTGTTTCAAGTTTCATGAAAAGGTAGGAATTTCTGCCATGGATATTTTTACAACGGCCGCCCTTATGTTTAAGGGTGGCCGTTTTTTTTTATATAGAGTGGAAGTCCATTCTAATAAAATTAAGGTAAATTATTTCTATTTATAAGGACTATATCCTTAATTAAAATTCCTAATCAATCGAACTTTTATAATGACAAATAATAAAACAGCAATGTTACTTCTAGAAGATGGTCGATCATTTACTGGAAAAGCATTTGGCCACCTCGGTGAAACAACAGGGGAAGTCTGTTTTAACACAGGCATGTCCGGTTATCAGGAAATTCTTACCGATCCCTCATATTGCAAACAGATCGTTACGATGACAGCACCTCATATTGGGAATTATGGTGTGAACCCTAACGACATAGAATCAGATAGGATTCAAGTGGCAGGATTTGTCATTAAAGAAGAAACGGATTTTCCTTCAAATTGGCAATCCACGCAATCGATTGGAAAATATTTAGACGAACAAAAAACTGTGGGAATTCAAAATGTAGATACTCGTGCGATCACTCGCCACATCCGCGGTGAAGGGGCAATGAATGGCATCATTTCCTCTGTTGATTTGAATTTAAATAGTCTTAAAAACAAATTATCTAAAGTCCCTTCAATGGTAGGATTAGATCTAACGAAAGAAGTCACAACTCAAAAATCATACTCATGGTCCGCAAGCAAGAAATCAACCAATTATAAAGTTGCCGCAATTGACTATGGAATAAAACATAGTATCTTGCATCTGCTTTCGAGTTATGGCTGCGATATAACAGTATTCCCAGCGAATACATCTGCAGACGCTATACTAAAATTTGATCCCGATGGCATTTTCTTAAGCAATGGACCTGGCGATCCTGCGGCGGTCACATATGGAATTGAGATGGTGAAAGGGTTGTTGGGAAAAAAGCCCATTTTTGGTATTTGTCTCGGGCATCAAATTTTATCCCTCGCATTAGGTGCAAAAACATTTAAACTGAAGTTTGGCCATCGAGGTATTAATCATCCGGTTCGAAATAATGAAACGGGTATCGTAGAAATCACAAGTCAAAATCATGGGTTTGCTGTTGATTTAAATTCCTTGCCTAAAAATGTGATCTCCACACACGTGAGTTTGAACGATGACACCTCAGAAGGAATTCGATGCACGGATATACAGGCCTTTTCTGTCCAATATCATCCTGAGTCCAGCCCCGGACCTCATGATAGTCGATATCTGTTTCAGCAATTTATTGATATGATGAAACAATGATTCTCGAAACAATAAACTTATCTAAATCATTCGGTCTGCGTAAAGCGGTTGACTCTCTTAATTTGGGAATACCTGATGGCTCAGTCTATGGGTTTTTAGGGCCGAATGGCAGTGGAAAATCAACAACAATTAGAATGATGACAGCCCTGATTTCTCCTGATGATGGGGAAGTCCTTATTCAGGGGAATTCTGTTCAAAAATTAGGAAATAAGACACTTTCTGAGGTTGGCGCTTTGATTGAAAAAGCGGACTTTCATAAACATCTTTCCGGTGAAACAAATTTAAAAATGTTAGCCCGGATGGTTGGGACTGAAATGTCCCGCGTTCAAACTGTATTGGACCGTACAGGCCTTGGCACGCGTGGTAAAGATAAAGTTAAAACTTATTCTCAGGGAATGAAACAGCGCCTTGGGATTGCTCAAGCGCTTTTATCCAACCCTAAATTGTTAATTTTAGATGAACCCACCAATGGGTTGGACCCTCAAGGAAAGAAAGAAGTTAGAGATTTGGTAAGAGAACTTTCAACGGAAGGGATTACCATTTTTATTTCGTCACATCTTCTTGATGAAGTGCAAAAAATATGTTCCCATGTGGCCATGATTAGTTTAGGGAAACTCATTACATCAGGAAAAATGGAAGATTTGCTGAGGGATTCTGATTTACTCATGACCGAGGTCCATGTAGACCAAGTTGAAATATCAGTCAAGTTATTATCGGCTCTTGAATGGGTTCATCGCTGTGATGTTGTTAGTGGGGTTTTAAGAGTAGGGATTGAGAAAGAAAAAGCCTCCGAACTCGTTCAGTATCTGGTCCAAAATAATATTAAAATTTCGGCAATAATACCTCGAACGAGTCTTGAAGATTTGTATTTATCCAAATTTGGGAAGAAAAGTCAAATCTGATGTTGGGATTGATATACAATGAACTTCTAGTTCTTGGGGGTAGATGGCGGAGCTATATTGGTTTTATTGGAATTTCGATATTGATGCCTCTTATCTTATGGGGATTTTACCAGGGCGGTGAGGAATTACATAAAGATTATGTCCGAGAGTTAGGTGGAACTTTCATGGTTGTGGGTTCTATCCTTAATTCATTTTTAGCTACTTACATAATTATGAACACCTTATGGATTCATATTCCATTTTTGGTCACTTTGGCTGCGGGTGACTCTGTTGCAGCAGACGGCGCGAATGGCATATTCCGGACTACGCTTACTCGACCTGTAAGTCGTATAAAAATTTTGATTTCTAAACTATTTTCCACGTATATCTATACGGCATCGCTTCTCATTTTTTGTGCTTTTTGGAGTCTAGGTATTGGAAGTATTATATTGGGAACTGGAGATTTAATTGTAATTGATAATGGGATTCTGATTTTAGATGAATCACAAGCTTGGATCCGAATGGCGTTTTCATTTTTTCTCGCAATCTTGGTTATGTGTACAGTTTCAACAATTTGTTTTATGTTTTCTGCAATGGTCAATAACGCGGTTGGTCCGATTATTGGAACTATGTTTTTAATTATAGTAGGGTATATGATTATAGGAATTCCTTTAGAAATTTTTAAAAAAATAGAACCTTACATTTTTGTGAAATATTTTAATGTATGGTGGGATGCTTTTAAAGATCCTATCCCATGGGGCGAAATCGGCAAAAAACTTGGAGTGCTCGGCGTATACTCGGCGGTATGTTTTGGGATTGCTACATTCGTATTTTTAAAGAAGGACATTAAAACATGAAGCGTTTTAATTTGTTTTTTTTAATTATTTCTACGTCCATTCTTGCAGCACAAACACCATCTATTGAACAAATTCGAGATAATGTTATTCTCCAATTTTCCCAGATTAAAGATTATCAGGTTGATGTCAAAATTTCTATAAAAATGACCGGTTTTCGGATGCCGAAGAAAAAAATTCGGATGTATTATAAACATCCTGATAAAATAAAAGTGAAAACGCGTGGTTTTGCGATATTACCGAAAACAGGTGCGAATGGAAATCCCAGTCAATTTTTAGATATGTTAAAGCATGTTACAGAGATCAAACCGACCATTCATGAGAATAGGCCTTTTTTTAAAATCATGGGGAAAGTAAATCCGGACTCTCTCAAGATTCCTGTAAAGGTTAAAAAAGATGAGATATCCGAAATCACAATGGATGTTTTCGTAGATGCGGAAAATTGGCTTATTACCGAAGTGAGTGTTTATTTGGATTCCGAAAGTATTTTCACTTTTAAAACAGATTACATTGAAATAAATAAAGTGATGGTGCCTGAGCAATCGGTGTTCAAGATTGGTATGAAAGGAATTAGTCGGTGGACAACGCAAAATCCATTTGACTTTGGCGGTCCGGGTTCAAATCGAGAAGATTTTGAAAAAATCGCAAAGAACGCCGGATTTGATTCTAAAAAGGACGAGTTTGTTGGGGAAATGAGTATGACCTTTTCAAAGTATAAAGTGAACCAAGGGATTAATGATGAACTATTTATTGAAAAGAAATAAATGCCAAAACGTACTGATATAGAATCAATTTTAATTATCGGCGCTGGGCCTATTATTATTGGTCAAGCTTGTGAATTTGATTATTCAGGGACCCAAGCCATGCGCGCCCTGAAAGAAGAGGGTTATCGTGTGATCTTGGTTAATTCCAATCCGGCTACTATTATGACGGACCCTACTTTGGCGGATGCGACATACATTGAACCCATCACACCGGAATATGTAGAAGCTATAATTCAAAAAGAAAAACCGGATGCAATCCTCCCAACGGTGGGTGGACAGACAGCATTGAACTTAGCCATGGAACTGGACAAACATGGGATTTTAGAAAAATATAATGTACAACTTATTGGTGCTCAAGTGGATGCGATTGACAAGGCGGAAGATCGTGAGCGCTTCAAAGAAGCCATGGATGCCATTGGTATAGATACAGCTCAGGGTGGTTTTGTACATTCATGGCAAGAAGCGGAATCTCAATTAGATGATATGCAGTTTCCGATTATCATTAGACCTTCGTTTACCATGGGCGGTACAGGGGGGTCGGTCGCCTACAATTTTGATGAATTCCAAGAATTGATAGAAAATGGTTTAAACGCTAGTCCTATCACTGAAGTGCTAATTGAAGAGTCACTTTTGGGATGGAAAGAATTTGAACTGGAAGTCATTCGAGATAGTGCAGACAATGTTATTATTATTTGTTCAATTGAAAACATTGACCCTATGGGCGTGCATACGGGGGATTCCGTAACCGTAGCGCCAGCGATGACACTTACGGATAAAGAATTTCAGAAAATGCGAAATTGGGCCATTCAATGTTTAAGAGAAATTGGTATTGAAACTGGAGGGTCCAATGTTCAGTTTGCAGTGAATCCTGAAAATGGGCGCATGATTGTGATTGAAATGAATCCCAGGGTGAGTCGCTCATCAGCCTTGGCTTCAAAAGCTACAGGATTTCCTATCGCAAAAGTGGCGGCAAAATTGGCAGTGGGTTACACTTTGGATGAACTTCCCAATGAAATTACAGGCAAAACATTGGCGGCCTTCGAACCAACCATTGATTATATCATTACCAAAGTACCTCGTTTTGATTTTGAAAAGTTTCCATCAGCATCAGGTCATTTGGGCGTCCAAATGCAAAGTGTGGGAGAAGTCATGTCCATAGGGCGAACATTTCGGGAATCGTTGCAAAAAGCTTACAGATCATTGGAAGTTGGGTTAGATGGATTGGAACCAAAACCAGCGGCAGAAGGTGATCCGGACGTAAATCGTGCCCGATCATTGGATATGTCCACATTGCGGTATGGTACGGCATTTAGATTGTTAAAAGTCCGGCAGGCATTTATGGAAGGTCAATCTATTGAAGATGTGTTTAATGTGACTAAGATCGACCCCTGGTTTTTGAATCAGATCAAACAATTATCGGATATGTATAATGCGGAGGCGCAAGATGTTGTGCCTCTGCGGGAATTAAAACATAACGGTTTTTCTGATAAACAAATCGGACGTATGAAGGGTAAAACTGAAATGGAGATTAGGACGGAACGGAAAAAAGAATCTGTTCACCCTTCCTATAAAGTGGTAGATACTTGCGCAGCAGAGTTCGAAGCACAGACACCATATTGTTATTCAACATACGATGAAGAAAATGAGATTCTCCCTCTTAAAGGGAAAAAGGTGATCATTCTAGGTGGCGGTCCGAACCGTATTGGTCAAGGGATTGAATTTGATTACTGTTGTGTTCAGGCCGTTTTTGGATTGAAAGATCAAGGGTATAAAACAATCATGGTGAATTGTAATCCAGAAACGGTAAGTACTGATTTTGACTTAGTGGACCGACTATATTTTGAGCCGGTGACTTTTGAAGATGTTCTGAATATTATAGAATTTGAAAAACCAGATGGCGTTCTTGTTCAATTTGGTGGGCAGACACCCTTGAAGATTTCCAAGGCTTTGGCTGACGCGGGTGTGCCTATTATCGGGACATCTCCTGAAAATATTGATTTGGCAGAGGATCGGGAAAAATTCGGTACAATACTAGAGAAGTTGAAGGTTATTTGTCCAAAATATGGGACTGGCCGAACATTAGATGAGGTCGTTGAGGTGGCAGAACGAATTGGATTTCCCGTGTTGGCAAGGCCCAGCTATGTCCTTGGTGGCCGGGCGATGGAAATCGTGTATGCCAAGGAACAACTTATTGACTATATATCTCGCAATGCAGATGTGACCGAAGGTCATCCAATCCTGATTGACCAATTTCTAGAGGATGCATTTGAGTTTGATGTTGATGCATTGTGCGATGGTAATGACGTCTACATTGGCGCGGTCATGCAGCACATTGAAGAAGCCGGAATCCACTCTGGTGATTCAGCGTGCGTACTCCCGCCTTATCGAATTACAACGGAGGCAATGGATGAAATTATCCGGATTACCAAAGAATTGGCCCTTGAACTAAATGTGATTGGTCTTCTCAATTTGCAATTTGCTTACAAGGATGGTATTGTTTACGTTTTGGAAGTAAACCCCAGAGCAAGTCGAACGGTTCCTTTTGTAAGTAAGGCAACAGATGTTCCATTAGCAAGAATTGCATCGCAACTGGCAACGGGAGCTAAATTATCAGATTTTAAATTAAAGGCATGGGACAGTATTTCTCATGTGGCGGTGAAAGAAGCGGTATTACCATTCAATAAATTTCCAGAAGAATCCATTTTCTTAAGTCCCGAAATGAAATCCACGGGAGAGGTTATGGGGATATCAAATACATTGGGGGAATCATTTCGAAGAGCATCTATTAGTGCCGGAAATTCGCTCCCCGGCGATGGCACCGTTTTTATTTCTGTCAATGATACAGATAAATTGGATGTTATACCTATTGCTAGGGATTTGGTGGAAATTGGATTCAACTTGGTAGCTACGTCCGGTACGGCTAAGGAATTAAAAAGAAATGGCCTTCAGGTTGAAGTGGTTTTTAAAGTAGGAGAAGGCCGTCCAAATGTAGTTGATGGTATTAAAAACGGTGAAGTGAATCTTGTCATCAATACACCTATGGGTGCTAGGGCGCGGTATGATGAAGAATCAATCGGAAGAGCCTGCATTCAGAAAGGAATTGAGGCCATTACTACTCTTTCTGGCGCGGAAGCGGCGGTAAGAGCTATACGGTTGGGTGGTAGAAAGATTGAAGTGAAATCAATTCAGGAATATCATAATAAGAATATTTTTTAGGCATGATTAAAAAAAACGTAGCTCTTTAGTGTCAAACTCTTGTAGACGAAAATAAAAAAAAAGACCCCGTTATTAGCAGGGCCTTTTAATAATATATAATTTAAAAATTATTAGAAAGAGTATGTGGCTGTAAGATTTAGGATCGTATTTGATATTTCATATTGCCCAAAAAGATTAGCCACATCTTCCACATCTTCCACATCTTCCACATCTTTACTTTTCTTTTCCAATTCGTGAATACTATATAGAGCTTCAATTCCAATTGGGATAACTGGTAGTTTAAGTCTTACACCGAAACCATATGACAATCCACCATCGTAATCTTTTTCCCAATCACCTAATATTTTAGAGTATCCTAATCTGACCACTCCTCTTAACATAGGAACTCCAACTGGAACTTTTGCAACGGCGTAGCCCTGTATAGTATCCATATAATCACCACCTACGGTGTATTCTGCACCAACACCCACGAGGCTCAAAAGTATTTTTTCATAGCCAAGTGTAAAACCCACTCCATCTATTTTAGTATTTGATTTTAACACAGTAATTTTTTCGGTCATTTTTCTTGACATATCTACACCGACTCTTAATTGAGAAAAGATTAAACTTGTAAGAAAAAAGATTGTTAATAATATTTGTTTCATTTTATGATAAGCTCCTTTGTAGTTGATTGATAATATTAAGTAAAAATTGCCCTTCTTGCAAATTATATATCATCAGTTTAAGTATAAGAAATAGCCAAATTTCATAAACCTATTGGTGATAGAAAAACCATTAGTTAAACTTCTTGTTTTAGCACAGAACCTAGGCATTCAATCAATTAAGAGTGGAAAGCAACTTTTTTAATCCATCTAAATATCCCGATTTTCCTTGTCCAGATATTTGTTTGACGCAAACATCTTTAATCACGGAGATTTTCCGAAATATTTCGCGGTTGTATATATCGCTTAAATGAACTTCCACGGTGGGGATATCCACGGCGGTTATTGCATCCCTCAGAGCGATAGAATAATGTGTTAGAGCACCGGGGTTAATGATGATGCCATCAATATTCCCGATAGCCTCATGGAGTCTATCGATTAGTCTGCCCTCATGGTTTGATTGAAACCAAGTAATGGCGTGGGGCTCAGCTTCCATCTGATTATTAAGCCATCTTTCAACGTCAAATAACGTTTCACTGCCATAAATGTTCGGTTCCCGCACACCGAGCAAATTTAAGTTTGGACCATTAATTATGAGGATATTCAATTAAGTTCCTTCAGGGATTCTTGAATCAATTCTTCTGTAACATCCATGGAAGTCATTGCTTTTCCAAGTCCATTTAAAACCACAAAACTCAGGATACCCTTCGCTGATTTTTTATCAGTCTTTATAAATGGCATTAAATGTTTTCCGTTGATGTGGGGTAATTTTGGTAAGGGTAAACGATTAATGGTTTTAATTAAAATTGAATGATCTTTTTTGGAAAGCAGATTAAGTTTTTGGGAAATAAAACCGGCACATTTCATACCAAATGCCACGGCTTCTCCATGGCGAATTTTACCATATCCTAAGTGGGATTCTAATGCGTGAGCGATGGTATGGCCAAAATTTAGAATGCGGCGCAGATCGCCTTCATGCTCATCTTTTGAAACAACCGCAGCCTTGATTTTACAGGATTTTACGATGGCTTCTTCAAACGGAAAGGATTCAATATTTTCAAGCCATAAAGATATTTGATTAAAAAAATTATGATCCCAGATTGCACCGTATTTTATAACTTCCCCCAAACCTGCGATTACTTCTTCTTTAGGAAGTGATCCTAAAATAGCCGGATCAATGAACACAGCTTTTGGTTGGTAGATCGCGCCCACTAGATTTTTTCCTTCTGCGATATTAATTCCTGTTTTTCCGCCGATGGAGGAATCAACCATGGCCAATAGTGTCGTGGGAATTTGAAAGTAGTCAATACCGCGCATAAAAGCTGAAGCTGCAAATCCAGCAACATCACCTACCACACCGCCTCCAAGAGCTAAAATAGTAGTGGAACGATCACATCCGAGTTCAACCATTTGGCTCATAATTCGACTGAATTCATTTATACTTTTTGCAGCTTCTCCCACAGGAAGAGTTATAAACTCTATATTGAATTTGGCCTCTTTTAATTGGGTCATTAAATTAAAGCCGAATAATTCCATTAAATTATATTGAGTAATAATCACCCATTTTTGCCCATGATTATGTCCAGATAACATTGAAGGGATGAGGCTGGTTAAACCTGCTTGTACATGGATATGATAGGATCGATTTCCCAGTTTGACTTGAACCGAATTCATGAACTAACCTGTTTTAATATATTTTCACAGATTTGATCAGGTGATTGGCCATCTGTTTTTATCGAAATATGGGCTGTTTCTTGGTAAAAATATTTGCGGTCATTCCATATTTTTGTTAATTCTTGAATTCTTTCTTTTTCTTTTAAAAGTGGGCGGTTAATTGCGTATTGTAAACGATTTGCAATTTCAAGAACAGATGCTTGGAGAAGCACAACCTTACCCGTAGAAACTAGTTTTTCCCGATTTATTTTATTTAAGACAACACCACCACCGCAAGCCACCAATACATTTGAATTTTCTACGTGAGATAATGCCTCCGATTCTAATTTTCGAAAATATGGTTCTCCATCTTCTTTGAATATATCAGATATGGATTTATTGCTTTTCACCTCAATATAATGGTCCATGTCAACAAAAGGCATATTCATTTTTTTGGAAAGTATTTTTCCAACCGTTGATTTTCCAGACCCCATCATGCCAATTAAATAAATTTTCATTAATATTTTGCTGAAGCATCCATATGCGCTTTGAGTTGATCCATGGAATCACCGCCAAATTTTTCCAGAAGTGCATCTGCCAAAACAAAACATAACATACTTTCTGCGATAATGGATGCTGCCGGAACAGCACAGGAATCTGTTCGCTCTTTGTGGGCATCTTTTTCTAGCTTAGAATGGATATCCACAGAGCGTAGTGGTTTTATCAATGTTGGTATGGGTTTCATTGCCATTCGTAAAATGATGGGTTGGGCATTGCTCATGCCACCTTCGATTCCTCCAGCATTATTGGAATAACGTGTAAAATTTTTACCATCATGTCCAATTTCATCATGGACTTCACTGCCTAATTTCTCTGAATCCCTGAATCCACCACCAATTTCAATTCCTTTAAATGCATTGACACTCATCATTAATGCAGAAATACGGGTTTGGAGTTTTCGATCCCATTGGGTATAGGCACCGAGACCGTAAGGTAATCCTGTCGCTATTACTTCAAAAACTCCGCCAACTGAATCACCAGTTTTTTTAGCATCATCTATAGTTTTCATCATGGCTAATTCTGTGTCTTTGTTTAGACAACGAACAGGAGAGGCATCGGCTGTTTTACTTAATTGGTTTGGAGAAATCCCATCAGGAATTTGACTTTCGTCCTTTATCTCATGGATTTCAACCACGCGACTACCTACTTCAATTCCTACTTCTTCCAGTAGTTTTCGGCAAACAGAACCCAAAGCAACTCGCATAGTGGTTTCCCGAGCGCTGGATCGTTCCAACACATTACGGATATCGTCAAATCCATATTTCTGAACACCGGCTAAATCTGCATGCCCTGGTCGAGGGAGTGTTACTATGCGGATATCGTCTTCCACCGGTGAGATAGACATTTTTTTCGTCCAGTTCTCCCAATCTTTGTTGCGGACAATGAGTCCAACGGGTGCGCCCAGGGATATTCCGTGGCGAACACCACACCAAATTTCGGCGTGATCTTTTTCAATTTTCATTCGTCCACCGCGGCCATAGCCCATTTGTCTGCGCCCGAGATGAATGCCAATATAATCTTCCGAAATTTTCAAGCCTGCGGGTATACCATCTAAAATGCCGAGAAGACCTTGTCCGTGAGATTCACCTGCTGTAAGAAATTTGAGTCGTGTTAACATAATTCTGATTTTAATACCTTTTTAATCGGTTTCAATTTAATTTTTTCTAATATTTTTCCGCCGAACCAAATATCAGCTGATGCCAATCCTTGAGCGATGAACATATCCAATCCACCGATAGTTCTTGCTCCATTTTCTTTACCGGTTTTCAACCATCTTGTTTCTAGTGGGTTATAGATGGTGTCGACCAAAATTTGTCCTTTTAGAATTTTAAGTTCCGGCATGGATTCAGTATCGGGCCACATACCCATCGGTGTGCAATTAATTATTAAGTGATTAGGTGTTTGGGGCATAACGTTTTTCTGTAATTGAATATGAACCGGAATATCTGAAATGGATTCTATCCATCGAACTAAAGCGTTCGCTTTTTCATTAGTTCGATTTATGATGGATATGGAGTTTGCTTTTGATTTTATTAATGCAAAAGCAATCGCTCGCGCGGCACCGCCGGCTCCCAAGATGGTGCATTTTATTCCATTTAAAGAAACGCCGTTTTGATCCATTGCCTTGGTGAACCCAATCCAGTCAGTATTATATCCGTTTCCATTGTGGACGCAATTTACTGCGCCGATGGTTTGGGCGGCTTCATCCAATTTATCTAAATATGGAATGATAGTTTGCTTATGGGGAAGGGTCACATTGAACCCATCCAATTCATTTGAATTTATAAACGAAGGCAGTCCGTGGGGCAGAATATTAATCTTTTTAAATGAAGCTTCAATCTTCAATTGATGATAAATATACTGATGAAGTATTGGACTCAAACTGTGAGCAATGGGATCACCTATGACTGCAAATTTTTTCATATTAAATATATCGCCAGGACGGTAACTTAGTATTGAAATCGTTTAATTATCATCGATGCAATCGCTCTAATTCATCATAAAATTCGGGGTAAGAAATGGAAGCGCATTCGGGATGATCTAACACCACATCTCCATCAGAAATAAGGCCAGCAATAGTAAAGGCCATGGCGATGCGATGATCATGGAATGTTTCAATCTCTGCGCCATTCAAGGGTGTTGGACCATTAATAATAAATCCATCTTTCTGTTCTTTGATATCCGCACCCATTTTTTTTAGGTTTTTACAAACCGCATGGATTCTGTCAGATTCTTTCACTCGCAATTCTTCTGCATCTCGAATTTCTGTTCTTCCTTTGGCTTGCGTTGCTAAAATAGCAATAATTGGCAATTCATCAATGAGCCCCGGGACATCATCTTTTGTGATAGTAATTGCATTAAGTGTTTGATGAAAAACTTTGAGCTTTCCAATGGTTTCGCCTGCTTCATCCCAGGTTTTAAGGCAGTCCATGCCGGCACCCATTTTTTGAAGTGCGCTATAAAAACCAATTCGGATTGGGTTTCTTAAAATGCGATTTAGAATAATTTCCGAGTTTGTAAGCAGTGCAGTTGCCGCAGCAAAAAATGCGGCTGTTGATGGATCGCCAGGAACAGCTAAATTGAAATTTGAAAGGGGAGATCTTAAGGATGAAATTGTGGATGAAAGTTCTTCGGTAAATAAATTAGCCCCAAGTCCTTTTAACATTTTTTCCGTATGATTTCTGGAAAGGATTGGCTCGGAAACAGATGTGTCTCCATTGGCTCCGAGTCCCGCCAAAAGTACTGCAGATTTAACTTGAGCACTTGCCACAGGGGATGGATAGTTAATTCCTTGCAATTCACTTTTGTAAATCGTGATAGGTAATTTACCAACGTTACTTTTGGTGTGTAATCCCATTTGGGAAAGTGGTTTTAATATTCGATTCATGGGACGGGTTGAAAGTGAATCGTCACCTATAAATATGGCGTTGATTCCTTGTCCAGCCAATAACCCTAAAAGTAATCGCGTTGTTGTACCAGAATTACCACAGTCTAGAGGTTGTGATGGATCAGAAAATTTTCCGCCCGTGACAATCACATCATTGCTATCGTTTCGAATTTTTATTCCACATTCTTCAAGGCATGCTCGTGTGGTCTGTACATCGGAGCCGGTGGCCAGGTTAGATATCCGTGATTCACCATCCGCCAAAGCCGCAAACATGAGCGAACGGTGGGAGATAGATTTATCCCCAGGAAATGTTATTTCGCCTCTAATGCGCATTGGTCTTCAATTCGTCTGCGATGAGAAATGCCAACTCAATGGCTTGGTTTGCATTTAATCGCGGATCGCAATGGGTTCGATATCTGTCCGTTAAATCTGTTTCAGAAATTTTATCGAGTCCGCCGGTACATTCGGTCACATTTTGTCCTGTCATTTCTAAATGAATACCGCCAATTCGGGAGCCTTCTGATTTATGGATTTGGATATTTTCTTTGACTTCATCAATAATTCTGTCAAAGGGGCGCGTTTTAATTCCGTTACTACTTTTGATGGTATTGCCATGCATGGGATCGCAAGACCAAACAACAATCCGACCTTCAGATTGCACTTTTCGAATCAATTTTGGTAAAAACGATTCCACTTTATCATGCCCGAATCGGGCAATAAGTGTAATTCGACCCGATTCATTATTTGGATTTAAAATATCCAAAAGTTCGATGAGTTCATTGGGATCCAGTGATGGTCCGCATTTAAGGCCGATTGGATTTTTAATTCCTCGACAAAATTCAACATGGGCGCTATCTTTGAAGCGTGTTCGATCACCAATCCACACAAAGTGAGCCGATGTATTATATACATCTCCGGATGTGGAATCCACCCGCGTCAACGCTTCTTCATAAGGAAGTAATAATGCTTCGTGACTAGTGTAATAATCGACTTGCCGAAGTTGTGCTGTGTTTGTGGAATTAATGCCCAATGCTTCCATGAAATTTAAACTTTCTTGAATCTGATGGGCCAAATGACGATACCGTTCCCCTTGGGGTCCACTTTTGACAAAACCCATATTCCATGAATTTACATGGCGTAAATCGGCATAACCGCCATCGGCGAAAGCGCGAAGCAAATTCAAAGTGGATGCGGCTTGAGAATACGCTTTTAACATTCGTTCGGGATTAGGCTGGCGCTTTTCCGGATCAAATTTAATATCATTAATAATATCGCCGGCATAACTAGGAAGTTCAATCCCCTTAACCGTTTCGGTTGCACTGGATCGTGGCTTGGCGAATTGACCCGCCATCCGTCCCAATTTGACCACAGGAAGTTTTGCCCCCGATGTTAAAATCACCGCCATTTGTAAAATCACTCGAAAGGTATCTCGTATATTATCCGCATGAAATTCCGAAAAACTCTCAGCACAATCTCCGCCCTGAAGCAAAAAACTATTTCCATCTGCAACGTCTGCTAAGGAGCGTTTTAAGGAACGGACT